>AMFJ01007816.1_pt1 | contig 45270 bp, 36 predicted proteins | sample 427208 | NCBI WGS metagenome assembly AMFJ01 (sample SAMN02954298, study PRJNA114691) | groundwater metagenome | biome: aquatic; feature: subsurface aquifer; material: sediment; isolation source: subsurface aquifer sediment | place: USA: Rifle, CO | collected 2008-08 | reverse complement strand
CTGCTAAAAGCAGCCATTTTAGTTTTATATACTTAATCTTCATCTTTATCTGAGATTATTTTCATCTGTGGCACATCATTGTATGAATCAACAAGATGGTTATATCTTTCCATCCTTAGCTTTAACCAACTCACCATAGTAGCAGAGCCGTATACTTCTACTATCCTTGTCCGTATAAAATTACTGTAAGCTTTATTGTAGGTCTCTTCAAGATATGTATTACATCTACAATTCAGCTCTTCCACTAAATCATATAATGTTCTCAACCATGCCGCCTGTACAACGTTTTCATCAACTTTAAATTCTAATATCATGACCTCTTAGCCTCTTAATATGGAATTATTATGCAATAATTTTGGGTTTTCTTTACCCATATTCTACTGTCAAGCTTCTACAAATACGCTATTGTTATTATAATCTTAGAAGCTTTTTGAGACATCCTTTAATCCCATGATCTGGCAAGCTTTTAATGGTATCTAATTATTATTATAACAAACATTAAGTTAGAATTAAAGTCCTGTATTTAACTTTAATAGAAATAATAATTTCAAAAAGTGTGGAATTTAAACCTTCTTTCAAATAACATTAAAGTAGAATGGGCTTATAAAACATAAATTCATCGATGCCAAAGACACTAACTTAATTTTTACAATTGTAGTATCATTACCTGGATTGATAAATTCAATGGTGCAATAACATACTAATTTGAGTACCCATTGGAATAATCGATAAATACATAGCTAAGCCACCCCCCGCTTTGTGTATAAGAAGGAAAAAATAATGAAAGTCATTAATAAATCGAACCAAAAACTTGTTGCTGATAGAGTTCGAGTTGCAAATAATCCCATAAGCAGAATTGTTGGCCTTTTAAACCGAGCCGGTTTAGAAAAAGGAGAAGGATTACTTATTGTCCCCTGCAACGGTATTCATTCTTTCTTTATGCGATTCAGATTTGATGCTGTTTTTCTTGATAAAGGCAATAAAGTTAAATATTTAATCAAGAACATGAAACCGTGGCAGCTTTCCCCGATGATATTTGGAGCACATAGTATTCTTGAACTACCAGCCGCTACCATAGAAGAAGCTGATATAAAACTTAATGATGCTTTAGAGCTTATTTATTAAACGCACATTCATATACAAACAAGTTGCCGATAAAGACTTTTTTGCTGTAAACCTTACAATCTTTTTGAAGCTGTAATTCAAAACCTTTAGGAAATTCAGATTCAAGAGCAAAAAGTACCTTATCACAAATTTTCATGATATCAACAAAGCGCATATCTGGATCATTAAGGCTTTTAATAGTTAAATCTTTTCTGCCAAGCTTATCGAAGTAATGCCTATATGTTCGTGGATATTTATTCACAACAATGATTGAATTCTCATCAAGATTATTAACTACATACTGACTTGCTGCTCTCCAATCAGACTTATATAAATCATAATAAAATCGATATTCATTACCATTAATAGGTGATAAAAACGCAATAACTCCAACTAAAGAAATTGCCAGAACATAGGCATTGGCTTTTGCTCCATTAAAATAAGGAACAGTTGATATAAAGATAGCTATCAACAAATAAATAGAGGGGAGTAATATTATGAAATACCTTGGCACCAGAATTGGAGTATGTAATGAGATAAATAAAAATACTATGAGAGGAAAACAAGATAAATATAACAAACTTAATGAGATAGAATCGACTTTTAAACTTTTTATATTATGTAGAAGACCCTTTATTTGTGATTTGTAATTAATCAAAAAAGGGATAAATATGAGTATTGCTATATATTTATTAAAAACAAGGTTTAAAAATGATATAAAAAATTCTAACCAGTTATTTTTAATCCAAAAATTGCCACCCGTTATACCTTTTATATACATAAAGTGGGGTAAAAACCACAGCAAAAAAGGAAGCATTATCATAAAACCTAAGGATAGTACTCTTTTAACATTATTTCGGAGTACTAATGAAGCAATAAATAGATATAACAATTGAAAAAAGATGATAGCAAATCCAAAATAGTGTAAATATGAAGTAATTATGCCTATTACTCCGTATATTAAAAGCTCATTTCTCTTTATCTTACATTGTCTTATATCCTTTATCATTCCAAGCCAGAGCAAAGTAGAAATAACTGAAAACAATAATAAAAGGCTATAACTTCTAGCTTCCTGCGAATAATAAATAGCAGAGCCTGATAAGGCAATTAGTATTGTCGCAGAAGTTGCTATATGATTATTAAAAAGTTTTTTTGACCCAAAATACATAAAAAATATGGCTAATATTCCAGCTATGGCACTTGGAAGTCTATATGAAATCTCAGAATTTCCAAATACTTTAATCCAATAATAAATAAATACGTGATATAAAGGAGGATGTATATCTACTATCAAACTATGGCCAATCACATTTATAACCTTTGAATATGAAGCATAAGCAGTAGTTACAAGTTCATCAAACCATAAGCTCTGAATATCAAGGCCATAAAATCTAAACCATACGCCCAACAATATGGCTACAATCAGATAAAATCTGTATGAATTTTCTTTTAGCAAAAACTCTTTCATACTATTTTTCCCAGGCTAAACTTTCTCATTTTTCCTACATCCTAGCATAAAAAACTGCCTTCTAACAAAATAACGCCGCCGTAATTCAAATATATTTGAATCCGTACATCTGACAAATCCTGCTTAAATTACTCTTTATAAGCCAGCTTTGGTATAATTATACTGATATATTAATCTAAATCTATAGAAACTTGTTTTGAAAACTTATGAAAACCAATATCTCACTAAAAGATTCTTTATCTCTCCTGCCTGAAGCCCCTGGTGTTTACCTGATGTATAGCCAGGAAAATGAGATTATCTATATAGGCAAAGCTAAAAACCTCAAAAAAAGAGTGAAAAGCTATTTTACTAAGAACCATGACTCTCCTAAACTTCTGATCATGGTTCCTCAAATAGCCCGATTTGAGTTTATTATTACTGATTCTGAAATAGAAGCTCTAATTCTGGAATCTCATCTTATTAAAAAGCATAAACCCAAATATAATGTACTTTTAAAGGATGATAAAAAGTTTCCCTGGTTTGTAATTACAGATGATGAATATCCTAGAATAATTATTACAAGGAAAGTTGAAGATAAAAATAAGAATAAAAAAGATAAATACTTTGGCCCTTACACCAATTCAAGAGCTATGTACTCGACTCTTGAGTTGATAAAAAAGCTTTTCCCTCTAAAACAATGCAAGACTCCAAGATTTAAAGACCGCCCCTGCATATATTATCAAATAAACAAATGCCTTGGCCCATGCCAAAAATTAATAACTCCTAAAGAGTACGGAAATATTGTTAAGCAGGTGGAATTATTTCTATCCGGCAAGCAACTTGAACTCCTTGCTGAGCTTAAAAACCATATGGAAAGTTGTGCACAAAAGCAAGAATATGAAAAAGCTTCTAAATACAGGGATAGCTATTTTGATGTAACAAAGGTGGTCGAAAAACAAAAAGTTGTAACCGATAATACAACCGTAAATCAAGATATTATTGGATATGATCATGATAATTTAAGAATGAGTCTGGTACTTCTTAAAGTAAGAGATGGAAGACTTATAGCAAAAGAAGATTTTGATATTAAACTGGATCAAATTCACTCACCGAAAGAGGCTATCGTCACTTTCATCCAGGAATATTATCAGATGATTGAAAAGCACGATATTCCAAAAGAAATTTTAAGCCCTGAAGAGCTGGATGATGAAGAGAGAAATCTCATTTCAGAGTGGCTCAGCGCTAAAAAAGAAAGTAAAACAAGCATTATCACTCCTAAATTACAAACAAAATATGAACTTGTTGAAATGGCAATGAAAAACGCCTCTTCTCATATGGAAAACATTAAACTATCTGAAATGAGCAGAATTCAAAATGACTGGAATGAGATTGGCTCGTATATTCAGGAAAAATTACACCTGCCTAAATTTCCATATAGAATTGAGTGCTTTGATATATCTCATATTCAGGGAACCAATACTGTTGCCAGTATGGTGGTATTCATAAACGGAAAAAGCCATAAGTCAGATTATAGGAGATTTAAGATACGCTCCACCCCCGAAGGAAAACCTGATGATTACATTTCAATGAAAGAAGTTGTCAAAAGGCGTTATACTAAGATACTTAAAGACAATCTTGATCTGCCTGAACTTATTGTAGTTGACGGAGGAAAAGGACAGCTTTCGGCAGCAAGAGAAGCTTTAGAAGAGTTAGGATTGACAGATCAACCGCTAGTATCTTTAGCTAAGAAATTTGAAGAAATTTACCTTCCCGATGAACCTAAGCCGGTTATTTTTCCGGCTAATTCTCAAGCTTTATTTGTATTTCAAAAGATTAGAGATGAAGCTCACAGGTTTGCAATAACTTATCACAGAAAATTAAGAGAAAATCAGGCCATAAAGTCTGTACTCGATGAAATCCCGCAACTAAATCTAAATAAAAAGAAAATTCTTCTTGATCACTTTGGTGATGTTAAAAATATTATGTCAGTTACAGAGTCTGAAATCGCAAGGGTTATAGGCAAAAATGTTGCCCATAAGGTCTATAGGCATATGCATAATAAAGGTTAACCCTGTTAACAAATAAACATAATAGTGATTTATTAAACCTCAGTATTCTCACAACCACAAAGCTCTGCCAAATTAGTCAGCTCTTTCTGTATTTTAGCTGTAATATAGTCGTTTTCAATCATTTTTGCTATATCTAAAGCTGACATATATAATTTATAAGCATTATTAGCATTTTTTTCCTTGTTTACACGACTTTCTGAAAGTTCAATTATTTTTCTAAAAATATTGCCGTATATTAGATATAATTCTGCCTGCAAGAAATATAATTCCATGCTTTTAGCAAGCTCAAGAGCCTGCTCTACGTGCATTCTTGCAGATTCAAAGTTCCCTTTGACAACCTGTGCCTCTGCAATTATTCCTTTTAATAATATTAAAAAGAAATGGTTATTAATTTCTGCCTTTTGAGCTACTTCATGAGCTCTTTGTGCTATTTCTTCAGCCGCTAAAATATTATCGTTAGCCAATTCCGTTTCTGCAATTAAATACCAACCCAGTAAAGCACCTGTAGCTATTTTATATTCAGAGCAATAAGCAATTATATCATTATAAACAGCTTTTGCACTTTCTACACTTCCTGTTTCTTTAAGAGTTTTAGCAAATAATAGCTTAATTATTGCCAGGATATTATATTCCCTGCACTCTTGAGCTAAAGGCTGTAATGAACAGCAGAGATTACCTGCCTGATTATAATTCCCATTAAGAATTTTAATAATAACCGTAACAAAGTCCCAGTATAATTTTACAAGAGTTTTATCTTTAACATAAGGAATTATATCTTTTAAATAAGATAAACTGGTATTTGCAGATTTAGTCCTACCCTGCAACGCTCTGCATAATGCTTCAACTATCCTGGCTTTAACTTCAATATCAATAAATTCTAATATCTTGGCTTTATTAATAACTGTATTAACTATATTAATAGCTTCCTTATTCCCTTGAATAGCCAGAGCTTTAGCCATAACTAATTCTGTATCTATTTCAATGTAACTTAATTCCTGTTCTCCAAGTCCTGAAATAGCATTGTCTGTTTCAATAAATTCCTTCAGAACAGGAATTACTTTGGTTCTGGCAATAACACAGGTTTCTTCAAGCTTTCCTAAATTAAACAACGCCTCTAATTTTGAATAATATAAAAGCGCAGTTTCTACTGGAAATTGCTGTTCATCAATTCCTGATAAAGCTTTATCAACACATTCTATTACTCCGGTATAATTACCTAACAGTTCACAGCTTTTTGAGAGATAACCAGTCAGTTCTATTACCTGCAATGCATCTGCGTTTTTTTCTCTCTCAATAATTGCATTTGATAGGTATTCTACAGCTTCCTGAGGATTATTCTCATAACTAATCTTCCCTATTTGCTCATGGATTTGCCTTTTTACTCTATCTAACTCTGCTTCATCAGATGATTCGATTTTATCAAGCAAGCCTAATATTTGCTTTTGTGCAGCAATATAAACCTGTGTATCACCAACAGAAGCAGCTTCTACAGCACTTTGTCTCCAATAGTCAATTGCTTCTTGAATATGATTTGCCAATTCAGCATGAATCGCAAGTATTGAAGCAGAAACCTTAGTATAATTCCTTAGCACATCAAGAGCCTGTTTATGATATTCCATCTTTTGTTCATCAGAATTCCACTGACTATAAACCACTTTCCAAATCAACTTATGTTTAAACATAATGCTGTAATTATCAAAATTAACAAATATACCATTTGCAAGAAGCATCTGCATTAGATTAGTAAGCTGATCAGCCTGTATTCCAAGCATTAGCTGTATTATTGTGAGCATAGATTTTTGCCCGAACAAACTTGCTGCAAGCATAACTTTTGAGCTATCAAATGACAAACTACTTATCTGAGACAAACGTAGCTTTATAATGTCTTCCACGGTTTCAGGCAATTTTATATCTTTAGCCTGTGCATTAAACTGCAAGACATTATTTTCAGGACATATTGCCTTAGATTGGAATAAATACCAGAGAACCTGCTCTATATAAATTGGAAAACCTTTTGCATTTTGAAAAATCTGTTCTTTTAATTCATCAGGAACAATATCCTGATTATTTAGCATGCCAAGCAGTGCTTTATTCATTTCGTCTTTTGCCATTTTATTCAAATGAAGGCAAATGATTCTATTGTTATGATTAGGGGAAAAGAAATAATTGCTCAAAGAAATATCAGGCAGACATGTTACGATTATATGATTGTTATTATCCAGTAAGAAACTGTCTATTAAATACTTGATACAACCTGCAGAAGCAATATCAATGGATTCAAGGTCTTCAATAAGTAAAACTATTTTTTCTTTTGTATTTATTGCAGTAAAAATAGCCTTAATGCTTTCATATACTTCAAATTGAATATCAGACAATCTGGATATATCCGAGGTAAAACTATCCTGAAATAGCAACCTATTCAAAACACTTATTGTCTGACTATCTTTTATTCCAAGGTTATCAAGAGCATGGTTAAGAAGTTTTTGGCTTTCAACTACATTTAGAGTATACATTGGCAAATTTAACAGTGTTTTAAGTAGATCTTGAAAGAATGCAAATGGAACGAGCTGATTAATAGGCTGACATATCCCCACTAACCATATAATTTTTTCATTTAAAAGACTCTGCCTAATGGAAGAAAGAACTGTCGATTTACCAATTCCATCCTCACCTGCTATTCCAATAACAGCACCTTTTTTCTCTTTAGTTATAATATCGTTGACGATATTATAAGCTTCTTCTTGAGAAACTTCTTTTCTTCCAACGTGTTCAAATAGTTCACTGTTTTTTCTAAGTTTTTCCCGAGCCTGAAATACTTCTTTTCCTTGTTTTGCCGGCTTTTTCTTATCTGATTGAGCGTCTTGCTGATAAGCAACTTCATGTAATTCTTCTACACTGGTAGAATCTTGCTCAGTGTCAGACTGATTATCTTTCAGTTTATAAAAAGTTATCAGGCTATTTTCTTCTGTGTTCTCTATTTCATCAAAATCAAACATCTCAGAAACAAGATTATGCAAGCTATCAGCTACGACAATATCACCTGTTTGAGCAATAGTTCTTTCAAATTTAGCAAAGTCATTCTCCATATCAGGATTTACTATGGAAATACTTGCTTTAACCTCCAATATTACTCCATAATCACTCTGTAATTGATGATTTAAATCATCAATATTCTCCAAAACCCGTTGAGCTGCAACTATAGCATAAACTGCGGATATTTTTGCAGAATCTGCTTTATATTCAACAGCTAGTAACTGATTTGATATTTTTCTAACAGCTTTTGCATTTTTCTTAGCTTCATTAACTATTATTTGCTGAAATTTCTTTTGTAATTTTATGATTAAATCATCTGAATCAAGTTTTGCCTTAAGTTGATCTAAATTTACTAATTCAAAAGAAAGAGCAACCATTTCTGTTTTACTTTGGGACTTTTTGCCAGACTCCTGTTTATTAATTTCAGAGCTATCAGCCTTTATTTGTATAGCTGGGGCAAAAGCTTTTGAACACTTAGCACACTTTAAGTCCTTAACATAGTTTAGACTTCTACACCCGGAACACTTTCTAAGTAACTGATAATTACATTTTCTACAGTTTTGAGATCCAGGATGATTAGGAGATTTACATTCAGGACAAAATAAAATCAATCTAAGGCCACATTTAATACATCTTTCTTTTCCAATAGCATTTAACCCCTTGCACCTAGGGCAAGTGATTTTAAACTTCAGTCCACAGTCTGAGCATACTTTACTGCTTTGCTGATTATTTCCTCCACAACGAGGACAATTCATTGATTATTCCTTCTTTTAAATATGCCGTTTCTGTTGTCTACAATTAATTATAGATTTTATTGCTCTTTTTGACAAAAAATACAAATTACTTTACTAATATATACTAGAATGAGTTTACAAAACAGAAACTCATCGTTTCAGTTTTGACGCTCCCGCTTCGCATATACCCGTTGAATTACATTTTAAAAATCCGAATTAATTTTTGGAACGGGTATACATATATTTCTATTATAAGATTATAGAATTACCAATATACTCTCTTACCATCTTTTCATATGATTTTTAAACCTCGACAGATAGACAATCAGATATAACTCTAACACAGGTTAGACGGTAATGCTCCTAAAAAAATCATCATGTTCTCCAGATCTGAGACTATTGATGACACAATACAGCATAGGGACTTTGCACTCTGTTTAGCATAAGTTTATATTTTATTTTGATCTATTTTCAGTTAAAATAACATTTAAGTACGTTACTAAACAGGAATCTAAGCCTGTAATACTCTATAATTAATTACTTAGTTAGGGATTAAAATAATGACTGATCTTAAATCAAAATACGAAACTGTAATTGGCCTGGAAGTTCACGCCCAATTAAAAACCAATTCTAAAATCTTCTGCGGAAGCGCTACAGAATTTGGAAAAGAACATAATAGCCAGATTTGTCCTGTTTGCGTGGGATATCCTGGTGTTTTACCGGTTTTAAATAAAGAAGCAGTAAACTTTGCCATATTAACAGGGTTGGCACTTGATTGTGAAATCGCAAAACGCTCTAAATTTGACAGAAAACAATATTTTTATCCTGATTTACCAAAGAACTATCAAATTTCACAATTTGACATGCCTATTGCAAAAAATGGCCGAATAAAGATCGGTGAGAAAAATATAAGAATAAACAGAGCGCATCTTGAAGAAGATGCGGGCAAACTTGTGCATGCCGGAGCTACGGGGCTTGCAGGATCTACTTATAGTCTGGTTGATTATAACAGAACCGGTGTTCCATTACTGGAGATAGTCAGCGAAGCAGATATATCTTCTCCTGAAGAAGCCCGAGCATATATGGAAGAATTAAGAAATATCGTAAGGTACTTAGACATTTGCGACGGCAATCTTGAAGAAGGAAGTTTAAGATGTGACGCAAATATCAGTATAAGACCGGTAGGACAAAAAGAATTAGGAACCAAAGCAGAGATTAAAAACATGAACAGCTTTAGAGCTTTACAAAGAGCTCTTGAATATGAAGTTGAAAGACAAATTGAAGTCGTTGAATCAGGTGGAAGAGTAGTTCAGGAAACAAGACTCTGGAATGAAGCTGAAGGCATTACTGTTTCAATGAGAAGCAAGGAAGAAGCTCATGATTACAGATACTTCCCTGAGCCTGATCTTGTTCCTCTGGAAATAGATTCTGACTGGGTTAATAGACTAAGAGAATCCATGCCTGAATTACCAGAGCAAAAACGTCAAAGATATTTACACAAACTGGGTTTATCTGAATATGATGCTTCTGTTATTGTAGAATCACTGGAAATGGCAAAATTCTTTGATAGGGTGGTTGAACTTGATACCAATGTTAAAGCAGCAGTAAACTGGCTGATGGGGGATATTACCGCTTATTTAAAAGATAAAAAAGTCTCTATACAGGACACCAAATTAACTCCTGAAAATCTCGTTGAGATGATTGAGCTTATAGATAAAGGGGTAATATCAAATAATATCGCAAAAAAAATGATCACCCCACTGCTTGAAAAAGGCGGTTCCCCTAAGAACATGGTTGAAGAGCAAGGAATGAGTTCAATAACAGATGAAAATGCCATTAGAGAAATGATTCAAAATGTTCTGATTAATAATGAATCAGAAGTACAAAAATATAAATCAGGCAAACCACAACTCTTTGGTTTCTTTGTAGGGCAGGTAATGAAAGCAACCAAAGGCAGAGCTCAACCTGAAGTAGTAAATAAAATATTAAAAGAAGAACTCGAGAAATAATTATTAAGAAATTATCTGCTTGTTTTTGTCTTATTATATAAGTCTAAAGCATACTGGCCAGAAGTTTTAAACACTTTTTTCGGTGGAGTTGTTACCCTGTCGGTCAAAAGTAAATTTTGCCTGTATATTTTATCAATATGTTTTTCAATGTCAGGTGTCTGAATTTCAAATACATGGAACGCAGCCGGGGCTAATTCTACATTCACCGCATCTTTTTGTGAAGTATATTTACTATAAAGCCCTGAATGTGGGGCAACATCTACTAAAAGCTGAGAAGACTTTAATGTAGGAATGCTAACTTGCCCTGTCTGTTTGGCATTTACATCTTTATTAGCTATAACCAGAAGGGTTTTACCATTTAAATGCCTTGCATATGCAATTATCTGGTCATTCTTATTTCCCTGTACCTTTAATGGAATATAAGAACCTTCTGTAATAACATCCTCATACTGCTTTCTTGTCTTAAACATTTTGGACATAAACTGTCCAACTTCAGGATGTTTACCACCAGGCTTTCTTGAATAATTGAATATATCAAGCATTTCTGGGTGAACAATAAATTTATTACTATCTGTATCAGAGTTAGCACTTGTTTTATCTTTGTATGGATATAAATATCTATCTCCTGATTCAAATCCAGTAACAAAATAAGGATTGGTCATAGGTAAAGTTGCCTGTAACCCTGTAGTCAGGTTGCTATATAAAACTCCTCCATTAGCCATAGGACTCTTATCATCATGGGTGGCGAATGAACCTATTAATGATTTATTCGGAGGCAAGTTACGAGACATTTCCAAATTAAGAATCATATTATCATGGAATTCTTTAGCATTTTTCATTTGATTGAATATATGATATTGTCCATAATAAGAATCAAAACCAACTTTTAAAAGCTCTTCCGGACGATCGGCAGGAATATTAGCTATAGGAGAAGCATCTTCATAAGTATAACTTTCTGCAAGAAATGCAAAATTAGGATCTTTACTTCTTGCGTAGTCAATTAATTCTGCCCAGAATTCTACCGGCTTTGCCCTTGCAACGTCTGCTCTAATTCCATCAAAACCAAGTTCAATAGACAAATCAACAAACTTCTTGTGCATATCGAGCAATGGATTATTTAATTTTCTTTGCTCTGCATCTTTCCAAGCAGAAAACATTCTGATATCCTGCCAGCCCTGAGGAACTTTAGGATTTCCTTGAGCATCTATTGCCATTAACTCAGGCTGTGATTCATATAAATCAATTGAAGCGCAGCTTGGAAGATCAAGCATTACTCTAATACCACGTTTATGAGCTTCCTGCATAAACAATTTAGCTTCTTCTTTAACTCCTAAAGGACTATTAGGATCATCAAGTTTTGAATCAACTTCTAAATAGCTTAATGGTGCATAAACTGATCCTGCAATACCCATTGCACCTTTTTTACCCGGCGGATGAATAGGAAGTACGTGTAAAGTATTAATTCCTAATGATTTTAATTCATCAAGTCTTTCAATAGCATTTAAGAAAGTACCTGTCTGCTCACCATTATTAGTATCAATTAAGCCATTGCCATTTTGATCCTTGGCATTAAAAGTTCTCATAACCATTGCATAGATAACAGCTTTGTTTTCATGGAATAATTCCCTTAAATCATTTTTCCAAGCTGTTTTTGAATTATTTGATGTTTGAGTTTGAGCTACAGTTGATGTTGTAGCATTAGGGTAAACTTTGCCATTTAAATTATTAAGGTATCTCAGGGTATTAGCAGCCTGAGCATTTAAATCCATTGATGGCATTTGCCAATGAGCAGCCGGATTAATAACATATGGGAACTGTTGCCCAATTTGAGCCTGTACGCTACCAGTATTACTATAAGATCGATAGGCAGGTCTATTATTTAAACTATAATTATTTTGAAGGTTCATTGCCTGCTACCTCCTTATACTTATACACATCCGGATTATAACTGTTTGATTTTCCCATTCTTAAAATTGTCAGCAAGGTTATTCCTAATAATACTCCGCCTCCAATTAAACCTACTTTTTTGAACCAGCTCTGGTATGAAGTTAAATCTTTTGCGGCATCAGCAAGAAGATCTTTTGGTGTTTGTCCCAACCAACTGCTTAATGATTTTATTTGAGACTGATCCTGACTTTTTATAACATTGACAATCTTATCTACAGCTTTTCTATTTGTTAATGCTTCTCCAAGCTTGCTTCTTAAAGCTTCTTCTCCACCTTTTTTCATGATTTCAGTAAGCTCAGTCCATGCATCGGGAGATTTAATTCCGCCCAGAAGTTTAGCAATAACTGCTGGATTTTTACCTTTTGAGTTAGTCAGCACATTACTTATACCATCAAATGATGACGTAATATCCAATAATCTGTTACCTAATCTATCTTTAACCTGTTCAAAGGTACCTTTAGCTGTATCTTTATCAAATACTGAATTTAGAGCCTTTTTAAAGGTTTTTCTCATGGAATTAAGTAAAATTACCTGATTATGTCTTGCTGTTGAGACAGGCCCTTTTGGGATTATTCCAGCATCATTGGCAATTTTACCAAGTTCTTCAGCCCCTAAACCATGCAGATGTTGTGCAATAATGTCGGCACGCTGTCCTGTATTAGCATCAGCCAGTTTTTTCATTACATCTTTTGGCATTTTTAAAGTTTTTAGAATATTTTTGGAAACATCTATCCAGGAATTTCCTATTTTATTGACCAAACTCGCTTTTTGATATCCATATAATGCTTTTTCTGACTTGAGCAAGTTATGCACGTTTTTATAAAAGCCTAAGACTTCTTCTTTATTTGTATTCTTGCTAACTTCTGCTGCTTTTTCTGATAAGGCTGATCTGATCTCATTAGAATTGAATTTCCTGGCTACACCGGCAAAGAAGTCTTTTATTCCTGCGGTATTTCCCTGAGCAAGCAGCTCATTTAACTTTTTCTCATTTGATACCATTTTCATATCAGTAAGTCTATTTACAAAATTACTGATAAAATCAGTCGCTCCAGAAGCAGCCTTCAACTTAACGTTGGCTATCTCAGTATTAACAAGACCAATAATTGTTTTAATCGGTTTTCTTAACTGATCAGCTATTAAACTTGATAAAATAGGTGTTGAGAATCCGGCAGTTAACATCCATAAAGTATTTGCCTGTGTAGCAACTTGTGTCATTTTATTCTGGATAACTTCTTTGCGGCTTTCTATATTTTCAGGGATTCTAAGTTTTTTACCCACTTCATTTATTTGCTTGTCACTCATAAGATCCCATGGATGATACTGCGGATCTTCAAAGAATCTCTTTTTTCTTCCCTGACTATCGATATATTCCTGATTGATATCAACTCCCGTAAGTGCTTTTAGAGGCTTTCCGACAAAGAATTTAGGCCATATGGACATAGCTAAAAACCAGGTTCCAAAACCTACAAATTCCATTGTTTTTGCCATAGGAGTTGCACCTTTAGAGGAAAGTATAGATGCAATGGCTAAACTTCCAAGACCAACAGCTGAATCATTTAATTTACCAATCTGATAATCTCCGCCTTCCCCTTTTAAAGCTTTGTAGAAAGTTTTTGCTGCATCTTTATACTCATTATAGAGGTCTTTAGGTTTTGGAAGCATACTTCCCTGTATAAGCTGACCTTTAGGTGGGAGGGCAGTGGGTTTAATGAAATAAAAATCCTTAAACACATCAGATACAAACTGACTGCGATTGCTAAGAATGGCACTTTGTGCGCGAAATTGCGCACTGGTAAAATTATTATTTTGTTGGATAGATCTTACCATTCCTATTTTTTTCTCCCTAAACCCTGGTCTTACCTATTACGTCAAATGCATTATGTATAAGGTTATGTCTTTTTTCTTTTATAGCATCAGGATACTTAGCAGCATCCAGCACATCTTCACCTTTTAAGGAGCTATTTTTAAGAATAGTCCAATTTGCAACTAGCGTAGCAGCTAAAGCACCTATCATAGTTATTTTTCCAAAGTACTTCCCAATACCTGCAGCTCCTTTTCCATTCCAGAAATCTTTTGCACTGCTTTTAAATGTATTCCATAAATGACCTTTTAAAGTCAGGCCAGCCCCTTTTGCTCGGAAAAGAATATTCTTTAATGGACTTATTCCCTGCTTATTCACAAGTGAATTTCTAATGAAATCACCTTTTAAATTATTGCCCAATGTTTTCCAACTATCCTGTGAAGACAGCCCGATAGCTAAAGCTGCGTATGGAACTGTCAGAGCATATTTCCAGGCTCTTGACATTATAATTAACTTTTTAATATTAGGTTTTACTGCTGAATCAGAGTCATTGAGACTTTTACTAAACCCCATTTTACTAGCAATAGAATCAAAAGTCCTGTTTACAATCCTATGGTTCTGAATCGCTTTATCTTCTCCCTGACGTAATAAATCAAGATAAGTAAAATCAATACTTTCATAAACCTTATGGTATTCTTTTCTCATTGGAGACAAACCATCAGGTGTTCTTGTTCTTAACCTTACAATCTTTTTATAGGACTGGTCCAGATCAACTCCCCTGAACATTTTCACAGGAATGTTGACAGCCTTACCAGCCATTATGGCAGCAAGGTAAAAAAGACCAACACCAACAGCTTTTTGACGTGTAACTTCTTTTGCAGCTTTACCCCCTGCTGCAAAGCACCACGCTAAAACCGGACCGCCGACATAATATGGAATCTTTGCTAATTGTAAAAACTCAAAGAAGTTAGCATCAGGATCACCTTTTAAGCCCCTGACTGCATATTCAGGAAGAGAAGAAGCCTGATTGACATTAACTCTAAATTTAGTTCTCAAATCAGATGGTAAAACTTCATCATGAGCTTTATGAATACTATCATATAACTTAGGGTCATGCTCTGCTTCTATATCTTTTTTTTCAGCATTATCAATATTCTTAGCCTTTAAATCTTCAGCTAACTTTTTAAAATTGATATTATGCTGGAATGCATTTAAATTAGGATTTATATTTGTCTTTATCATGCGCAACCTCTAACACACATGTATTTGGTACTGTTAAAACGTCACTCAATAAAAAAACATGCTAAATACAATCTTTATTATTTACTTTTATTTACAATAAACTACTTCAACATATATAGCCTGCGAAATAACTCAATAATAAATCACAGCTTAAGTTTTTAAACTTTTACATTAAAGATACGAATAATTTATATTCTGATTTATTGTTACAAATAATTAATATCTTACAAACGATATGAAATATTTGCATCTTTAAAATAGATTTTTTAACGAAAATCCAAATAAAAGGTATAATATTATTGGAAACACTTGGAGTATAAGTATATGGCAAAGATAAAATCTAAATGGATATGTCAAAATTGTGCCTATGAAGCATCCGGATATCTTGGCAAATGCCCGGACTGCGGAGAGTGGGGTACTTTAACAGAAGAAAAAATTCAAAAATTTGATAATAAAAAACCTTTACTATTAAATAATCTGACTCAATCAACTCCACAGCTCCTAAAACATGTAACTCTGGACGATACAATTCGTTTTTCTACAGGAATGGAAGAATATGATCGTGTTTTAGGGGGCGGTCTTGTAAGAGGCTCACTAGTGCTAATAGGAGGAGATCCTGGGATAGGTAAATCTACTCTGGTTCTTCAATCTTGCAATACATTAGCAAATAGAGACCTTAAAGTTTTATATGCTTCAGCAGAAGAATCCGCAAGACAGATAAAACTAAGAGCAAACAGACTTAATGTTGATTCAGACAAGTTATATATATACGCTGAAACAAGTTTAGAAGAAATTCAAGCAAAAATAAATGATTTAAACCCTGACATTGTAATTGTAGACAGCATTCAGGCAATATATAGCCAATCTATAACAAGCTCCCCCGGAAGTGTAAGCCAGGTTAGAGAGTGCTGCAATACTTTAATGACTATTGCAAAAACTACAGGGACAACAATTATCATAGTAGGGCACGTTACAAAAGACGGAATGATAGCAGGGCCTAAAGTCCTTGAACATATGGTAGATACGGTCCTTTACTTTGAAGGAGAAAGATACAAGTCATATAGAATGCTGCGCACTATCAAAAACCGTTTTGGAAGCACTAATGATGTCGGCGTATTTAATATGGAAGATAATGGGCTTATTGAAGTTACAAACCCAAGCGAATTATTCCTTGCAGAAAGGTGCAAAACCATAACTCCTGGAAGTGTGGTAATTGCAACCAGCGAAGGAACAAGACCTCTTCTGGTAGAAATTCAAGCACTGGTTGGACCGACCTCTTATTCTTCTCCAAGAAGAGTAGCAACAGGTATTGAATATAACAGAGTGCTACAGATATTAGCTGTTCTTGAAAGAAGAGTCGGACTTAATCTGAGTAAACACGATGTCTATATAAATGTAGTTGGAGGAATAGACATTCAGGAACCCGCAGCAGATTTAGGTGTTGCTTTAGCTGTTGCCACCTGTGCCAGAAATGTAATAGTAGATCCTGAAACCGTTATAATAGGTGAAATTGGATTATCCGGAGAAATAAGAAGCGTAAGACAGCTTGATATGAGAATCAATGAAGCTGCAAAACTTGGATTTAAAAAAGCCATAGTTCCAAAGTCCAGCTTGCCTTTGAAAAACTCCAATAATAAAATTGAAATAATTGGTGTTTCAAGACTAATAGAAGCTATAACAAACTCTATTCCAACAGTAAAAGCAGATTAATTCATCTGGTATTATATTTTAATAATATTAGCATAGCTTATACCAAATCGTGTTCTATCAAGTATGAAAATAAAGTATGTTTATGTAGGAGCCTTGATGCCTACGGCAGTGACAAGGTCACCTATTTAAGTCCTCAATCATTCCAGCGAGTACTTAAGTTCGTGCGTTAGCACCGACAGAATAAATATACTTTATTTAATGAAATTTGGTATTATAAGAGAAAAATCAGTTATTTAGCTGTGTCTGTTTTCTTTCAATAGTATCAAAAAGATGCATCACTTCATCGTTATCTATTTCCAGGTTAATAATATATTCAAACTTCTTAATTCCTACTCCATCTTTAATAAGACTTATTCTGTAAGCCGAATCAAAATCATTTAAATTATCAATATTATAATCATCAAAATCCATAGGACTATCGTGTTCTACAATTATTTTAAAATTCGAAAACCTGCAGTCTTTAACCACAACCCCCCTAAAAAAGCCTTCAAAGTCTGCAGACCATATAATTCTATCTTCTACAGTCAAACGATCCAGTGCCCTTATTAGCTTTTTTACATAAGAGGGGACAGGATTTTTTAACATTAATTCTTTAATTTCAGGAATATCAAAATCCGGCTCGAATAACTGACTTTCCAATCCTGCTCTCGAGTTCTTGATAAATATTTTAAAATTATTATTTTCTAATTTAAAATGATTCATCAAAATTCAATTTTCTCTTATAAACCGGATTTATTATAAGAGAAAACCCAGATTTTTATATTAACCAGCTGAGATACAATACGAGTTAATCTTTAAATAACACCTTTACTGTATCCTGGTAGGTAATACCCTGTTTTATGCAAGTTTAATAAATCAAACTTTAAATTATATAATTATATGTATCATTAATAGAGGCTAAAGACTATTTTAGTCAAAATTATTAATAAATGGAATTTTTTACTTATAACTAATTGCGAAACTTTTAACTCGGAGGTAAACTTAAAAATACCATTTTATGAAAATCCACAAAACCATAGTTATAAATAATAATTTACAGGCAGATTTATGGTAAAATTTATATGTATAGAGAATTTTAGCTCATTTAAAAATGTTAATAATGCTCTTAATACTTTAGTTATTAAGTTAGGTGATATGATTGCAGTCGTAAACGAGCTTACAAGTTGTACGAATGTGTCCCTACTTGGTATCACCAATATTTAAAAGGATAAAATTGGGATATGGCAAATTATACAACTCAGGCAATAAACCTAAAATCATATAATCTGGCGGAATCAGATAAAATAATGGTAATGTATTCCAGAGATCACGGCATAATTCGCTGTGTTGCAAAAGGAATAAAAAAGCCTACCAGCAAGCTTAGCGGCAGAATGGAGACTCTTAATGCCAATAAAGTCTTTCTTGCAAAAGGAAAAAAACTTGACATTGTATGTCAGGCTGAATTAGTCGACGGTTTTAAAGAAATCCGAAAAGACATCACAAAATTAACTTACGCCATATACTGTGCAGAATTAATTAACACCTTTGGGCTCGAAAATGATTCTAACAGTGCTCAAATATATGATATATTCTTTGAAACTTTAAAAAATATATCATTATCTTCAAGCACAGAGGATATTTTATGGACAGTAATCAGGTTCAAATTAAGATTAATGCATCAATTAGGTTATGCTGTAGAGCTGAATAATTGTGTAAAGTGCACAAATCAAATTCAAGGAAATTACTTTTTCTTCTCGGCAGAATCAGGAGGAGTAGTATGTCGCTCTTGCAGAAATGAAATGTATCAAACTTCTGATTTGGACAGTAATATTATAAGAATTTTAAAAGATGCTATGACTTCTGATTTTCCTGAAGTATTATTTGATAATATAGATGTTTTAGATGATAAAATCGCAGTAAATCAATTAACTCTTGATTATAGTTTCAAACTGCTGAAAGAATATATATCCATCAGATCGGATAAAAAACTAAAGACACCGGAATTAATTGAATGCCTATGTTAACAGAGACAAAAGATGAAGCTGAGATAGAAGAACCTTCAATGCAGGAAAATACAAAAACATCTCCATTTAATAAGTCAGAAGGATACCGAGCTATCCTGAAAAATAAAGATTTTTTATCACTCTGGCTTGGACAAGTTTTTTCACAACTTGCAGATAGAGTTATCTTTGTTGTTTTTGTAGCTGTCATTGCAAGTTCATTTGGCACATCAACAACATTACAAAGTTATCTCTATATTGCTTTTACTATTCCTGCTGTACTTTTAACCGCAATGGCAGGGGTTTTTATAGACAGATGGAATAAGAAATACACATTAATAGCTACTAATATTTTAAGGGCCATATTAATCGCTTTATTACCACTATTTAGCGGGACACTGTTTGGGCTTTATGTTTTAGCTTTTCTGGTTTCATCGGTAACACAATTCTTTGTACCGGCTGAAGCCAGTTCTATTCCTGCGCTGGTCAAAAAATATCAGCTCCTTGCTGCAAATTCCTTATTTACAACAACCATGATGGGGTCATTAATATTTGGCTTTATACTTGGAGACCCATTGATAAATATTTTCGGATTAAATTCAGTTCACTGGGGAATCGCCGGTTTATTTATTATCTCTGCAATATTTTTATCATTCATGAAATACCAACCTATAGAAGAAGTCACCTGCGCTTCCAGAAAAACAGTCAGAGGCTTTATAAATGAATTAAAACAAGGATTTATTTATATCAAAAACAACCCCGTTATATTTCAGGCAATGCTAAAGCTGGCAACATTGTTTTCAATCATCGTAATGCTGTCTATACTTTCTATTAGCATTAGTCAGGAAGAGCTATATCCTGGCAATCCGGCTCTAGGCGCACAAAAGTTTGCTTATATAATTGCATTTAGCGGTTTTGGCATGGTTATTGGGTCTTTTATTGTCGGAAAATTCCTGAGAAATGTTAATAAATATCTGTCAATATTTTCAGGCTTTACTATAATTGGCATAAATCTGGTTCTATTATCAACTGTAGGACTAATTCCAAATCATCTTTGTATAAATATTCCCGGATATGATTTTGTGCAGATACATTTAGCGCCTTTTCTTTTAACTTATAGAATGATTTTTACATATGCTGTAGCATCACTTATCGGGCTAGGAGCTGCATTAATTGCTATACCGGTTCAAACAATTATTCATAGTTCTGTTGCAGAGGATATGAGGGGGAAAGTTTTTGGAGTGCAGTTTACAATGTTAAGCACTTCCTCAACGCTACCCGTATTATTTGCAGCATTTGGTGCAGATATGATAGGCGTAATTAATACGCTTATCATTATAGGAGTACCTTTAATTTTTCTTGGTATATATGGACTTACAAGAAAAAAAGTAGTAAGTTATTGATGAGATTTTAAATTAATTTGCATCTTAATTAACAAATTTGCCTTATTATGATATCAGCATATTTAAGGCAAATAACAGGGAGTGATCAAAATTAAATGCCACTATTACGCAAATATATAAAGAAATACATTAGAAGAGATAAATCTTTCACTTTAAAAGATAAAATTTATTTATCTATCAGCAGTGAGGGACTAGGGCACTCTAGTCGTGCTATGGCATTAATAAAAGAGTTTTCCCCTGATGAAATATTGGTTGGTACTTATAATTATGCTTACGAGAGATTAGAATCAACCGGATATCCCTGCGTAAAACTACCACAGGAACTTAAATTAATTGGAGACCAGGGAGCATTTAATGTAGGAAAAACTATTATCAAGAATCATTCCTGGGCTTTAACATTCAATCAGCTTGTTAAGCAGGAAATGGAAATAATTCAGGAAAGTGGCGCATCCTGTGTAGTAGCAGATGGAAGGCTGGTCCCCGTTATAGCTGCTGACAAACTCAGTTTGCCCTGTGTTACTATAACTAACCAGAGCGCTTTTTATCCTTTCTTTGCTAAAGACTCGGCATTAGTCAGAGTTTTTGGAAAATCCTTTGACTGGATAATGAAAACATGGTTGAGCTCAGCTGAAGAAATTCTGATACCAGACTTTCCTCCACCTTATACAATCTGTTTGCCTAATTTAAGCAAACACTACAAGGTTAAAAAACGCACAAGATTTGTAGGGCCACTCGTAGCCTGGGACCAGGAAGAAATTATTCCTGTAGAAAAACCTGATAATACTAAACCTTATGTAATTGTGACTTTGGGCGGGCATGCATACAGAAGACCTATTCTTGATAATGTTTTACAAGTAGCCAAAATCCTGCCGGATATAAATTTTGATATATTTACAAACTTTAATGTAGACAATTTACCTGATAATGTAAGAATTATTGGCATGGTACCATGCCTTGCTCAGTATTTAAAGGCTGCTGACTTAATAATTACTCAAGCAGGACACAGTACGGCAATGGAATTAATGACTCTAGGCAAGTCATCTATAGTAATACCTGATTTTAAACAGATAGAGCAGGAAAATAATGCACAAAAGATGCATGAGCTTGAAGTGGCAATGAGAATCGAGTATGATGAACTTTCTGCTGATAAATTAAGCGAGACTATAAAAAAGATACTTAATGAGTCAAAATATACTGAAAACGCACAAAAATTTGCAAATCTGGCAAAAGAAATACAGGGCAGAAAAGTAGCAGCCTCTGTTCTTCGTGAATACTGCGCACGAATGCTTTATTAAATATTTGTTGCCAACAAAATATATTTTAAATTTATAATTTAAGTTAAAATATAGAAAAGCTGGGAAAAGGAAGAAAATTGAAAGATAGAATAACATTAGCAATATTATTAATTCTTCTCTGGATATTTTTACTCATTTTTCAAAAATATATCCCGGTACCATCTTCTATTTATATTGTGCTGGGGTTTATGGGTTTTTATGCGCTTTTAATACACGTAGCACAATATCATCAAAAAAGAAAATTTAAAAAGCATCCACCAAAACTGGATACTAATTATGAACCATTCGTAAGTATCTTAATACCAGCCCATAACGAAGAAAGTGTAATTGAAGATACAGTATTAAATATACTTTCTCTGGATTATAACAAGTATGAAATTATAGTTATAGATGACAGAAGCACTGATAATACAGTATTAGTCCTGGATAAACTTAGCAAGAAACATCCTGACAGGGTTAAATATTACATAAGGGATAAAGATGCTTTTCCGGGCAAGTCAGCTGTATTAAACGAGGCTCTTGAGAACACTCAGGGTGAAGTTATCTGTGTATTTGATGCAGATGCAAAAATAAATCCCGATTTTCTTAAGAAAATTTTACCCTGCCTATCTGATCCTGACACGGGCGCTGTTCAGGCAAGAAAAATTATCAGTAATAAAGATTATAACCTTCTAACACGTTGCCAAAATAATGAGTACACTCTGGATGGGCATTTTCAGTTAGGAAGAGATGCCATAAAAGGGGCTGTAGAATTAAGAGGCAATGGGCAATTAATTAAAAAAGAAGCTCTTATTGATGTTGGCGGCTGGAATAATTATACAATTACTGATGATCTGGATCTTTCAACAAAATTACATTTAAAAAATTGGGATATCAGATTCTGCACTGACGCAGAAGTATATGAAGAAGGTGTAATCAAGCCACTTCCACTTGCAAAACAAAGAAGAAGATGGGTAGAAGGCAGTATTAGAAGATATCTGGATTATTTTACTCAGGTTATATTCTCAAAAGAAGCATCATTTAGAGTAAAACTTGATATGTGGGCATACATTTCAGAATTTGTGCTTCCTATATGGCTGGCATCAGAGTGGTTTATTCAGGGAATAAAAGTTATTAGAGGCGTTGATCACAACATTCTGAGCTCTCTTACCGTAATGCCTGCTGTATTTATATTTTTCTTCTCAGGATTAATTTATAGCTTAAGAAAATACAATAAACTAAGCTTCTGGCAAGCATTAAAACAAGCCTTAGAAACAGTTATCTACTTTGTCATTATGTGGCCACCAATAGTTATGTTTATTATATTCAAAATAATCTTTATGAAAAGAACTATGGATTGGGGCAAGACCACTCACGGCCTTGATCTATCAGACGAACTGACAGAAGAATACAATTAGAGGTAAAAATGCTTCAGCCTAAAAAGACTTTACTGGATTCTCAAGGTTATGAACCACCTCTTTATCCGGATAATTGCCTGATGAAGCTGGACTTAAATGAAAATATTATAGGTCCATCTCTAAGAGTAATTGAAGCTTTGAAAAACATAAGCAAAGAAGATATACGGTTTTATCCTGCATACGGTGAGCTCATTAACAAGCTCGCTGAGTATAATAATATACCTGCGGAAATGATTTTACCTACGAATGGTGCTGATGAGGCAATAAAATATATTTTTGACACTTTTATGGCATCGGGAGATACCGTATTAACAGTAACTCCAACTTTTTCCATGCCACAAATTTATGCAAATACTGCAGGATGCAATTATCAGGAAGTCAAGTATAAGGAAAAATGGGTATTTCCTGTAGCTGATTTTATTAATAAAATCAACGAAAAAACACGATTAATTATAATTACTACACCCAACAGTCCTACAGGTGATGCTATATCAAGAGATAATCTATTAAAGATCATAAATACCGCACCGAACAGCATAATACTTATAGACGAAACATATTCAACATATGCCAAGGAAACATTCGTTGATCTGGCATGCCAATATAATAATGTAATTATCACCAGATCAATGTCTAAAGATTTTGCTCTGGCAGGTCTCAGACTTGGCTATATTATTACAAATAAACAAAATATTAATTATCTTAAAAGAGCTATAAGCCCCTATAGTGTTAATACACTAGCAGCCAAAGCCGGCATTGCGGCTCTGGAAGATATAGAGCATATTGTATCTGTTAAAAAACAGATACAGGAATCTAAATATCTTTTAAGCAACGGCTTAAAAGATATAGCTAAAGCAGTTTATCCAAGTGAAGGAAATTTTCTACTGGCAGACTTTGGAGAAAAGGCTGATTTTATTTATAAAAGGCTCTTAAATTCAGGAATAAAAGTTAAATATTTTAAGAATAATCCTGATATTAAAAATTGCTTCAGGATAACATTACCTGCTCCTGAGCAGGCTCAAATACTTCTTAATGTTATACAAGATCGTGATTTAATAGTCTTTGATATGGATGGAGTGCTTATTGATACAACAAACTCCTATAGAATCGCAATAAGAGAAACTTATAAGCATTTTTCAAAACAAGATATTACTCCTGAGCAAATCCAGCATGCCAAAAATCAGGGTGGGCTTAATAATGACTGGGATTTAACTGAATATCTACTTAAAAACTCGGGGTTTAATATCCCCAAACAGGAAATTATCGATAAATTTCAGGAATTATACTGGAATGATGGAAATGGATTTATATTAAATGAAGATCTACTTACAAAGCCTGATTTCTTTCAAAATTTAGCTAAAAAATATGATTTGGCTATATTTACAGGCAGACCTAAGGCTGAAGCAGAATTTGTGATTAAAAGGTGGAACATGGAAGATCTTTTCTCCATGGTTATAACTATGGATGATGTCCCTGATGGCTTCCATAAACCTGACCCACACGGATTAAACCAGATATTAAATATAATATCTACCCCAAATATCTATTATCTGGGCGATACATCTGATGATATGATTGCTGCAAGAAAAGCAGGAGTCAAGGGAATTGGCATTCTTCCACCACAGGATAAGAGCGAAAATTTGAGAAATAAGCTGTTATCAGAGGGAGCTATGGTAGTATTAAATAATATAGAGGAACTAATTGGCACCATTAAATAGGAGCAAATTATGCGAGAAAGTACGGTAGAAAGAAAAACCCTTGAGACAGAGATAAGCATTAAACTTAATCTTGATGGTACAGGTGCAAAAAAAATCAATACAGGCATCAAATTTTTTGATCATATGCTTGATCAATTAGCATCCCACGGATATTTTGATCTTGAAATAAATATAAAATCACACGATAATGACCCTCATCATATAGTTGAAGATACAAGTTTAGCACTGGGAGAAGCTTTCAAAAATGCTCTTGGTGATAAAAAAGGAATAAACCGCTATGGATTTACCATTATTCCTATGGATGAATCTTTAACCCGATGTTCTATCGACTTAAGCGGCAGACCTTATTGCAATTTTGATGCAGAAATAGTGGAAGAGAAGGTTAGAGATTTTGAAACGGTTTTAACAGGGCATTTTTTCCAGAGTTTTTCCGTCGGCAGTATGTCGACTCTTCACATAACCCAATTATACGGGGAAGATACGCATCATATTATAGAATCAATGTTTAAAGCATTTGCAAGAGCATTAGATACTGCTTGCAGTATAAATAAAGAACATGCACAAAGCATTCCTTCTACTAAAGGGACTATATAGCATTTGAAACATTATCAGGAGATGGCTTGATTGAATACAACTATTTTAGATTATGGAGCCGGAAACTTAAAGAGTATAACTAATTTACTCGATGTTCTTGGCGAAACCTACACTGTTACTGACAAAAAAGAAGATATCCTTAATACTCAAAGGATAATATTTCCGGGAGTCGGGCATTTTGGGCAGGTTATGGAATCGCTAAATTCAAAAGGCTTGACTGAACCACTGATCGAAAAAATCAAATCAGGAACGCCTTTTCTCGGTATATGCCTTGGGTTACAGATACTTTTTGATGAAAGCGCAGAAGCTCCTGACTATAAAGGATTAGGAATATTCCCAGGGAAAGTTTTAAAGTTTAAATGGGGGAAAATTCCTCAAATCGGCTGGAATAAACTTAATACAACACTAAATAACAGTATATTAACTGATGATTACGTGTATTTTGTTAACTCATACTACATTATCCCTGAAGATACAAGTATTATTTCAGCTTATACCGATTATTATTTCAAATTCGGTGCCGCAATTGAGCATAATAATGTTTTTGCATTTCAGTTTCACCCTGAAAGAAGCGGTGAAGTTGGCCGCAATCACATTAAAAAGTGGCTTGAAATTTCTGGTAACATTGGCTGCTAAGCTGGGATATTATTCTCGTCGCTGATGTGCAGCCAAATTGACATCGCACATAGGCTCCTCTAATAACATCCCAGCTTTGAACTAAAGTTTTAGAGAGCAAATTCTAGCTCAACAATCCTCTATACTACTAAATTTTCACGCAAATAGTTATAATTAATTATTAGTTTAATTTGAGAAAATATATGCTGGCTAAAAGAATAATACCCTGTCTGGATGTAAAAGATGGTGAAACTGTTAAAGGGGTCAATTTTCAGAACTTGCAATATGCAGGTGATCCTATTAGCCTTGCAAAAAAATATTCTGATGAAGGTGCTGACGAACTTGTATTTCTGGACATAACTGCCACAAATGAGGGCAGACAAACTATGCTGAAAGTTGTGGAGCAAGTTGCCAGACAGGTATTTATCCCGTTCACTGTTGGAGGCGGCATAAGAACCATTGAAGATATAAGAAACATCTTACTTGCGGGAGCTGATAAAGTCAGTCTTAATACAGCAGCAGTTAATAACCCTGAGCTAATTACTCAAGCATCACAGGCTTTTGGTTGTCAATGTGTGGTTATCGCAATTGATGCCAAAAGAGAATCTGATGACTGGTATGTATACATAAATGCAGGGCAGAAAAAAACAGATATAAAAGTTAGAGACTGGATAAAAACTATTGAAAAACTAGGAGCAGGTGAAATTCTGCTTACTTCTATGGATACCGACGGTACACAGAAAGGCTTTGATCTTGAATTAACATCCATGGTATCCCTGAATTCAAATTTACCTGTAATAGCTTCAGGTGGGGCAGGCCCTGTCATTGATCATTTTATAGATATTTTTACCAACGGCTCAGCTGATGCCGCTCTTGCAGCATCAATTTTTCATTACGATACTTTACCTATAAAAAGCCTGAAAAAGGCTTTGCACGAAAATGCAATCCCAGTACGCCTATAATTAAAGAGGGTGATAAATATGATTATACCAAGTATAGATATAATGGATGGAAAAGCCGTTCAGCTGGAGCAGGGCAAAAAAAAGGTTCTGGAAAGAGAAGATATATTTGAGTTAGCAGAATATTTTGGACGATTTGGAGAAATTGCCGTAATCGACCTTGACGCAGCAATGGGCAAAGGCAATAACTTAGAAACGATTAAAAAATTATGCAAAATAACTCCCTGCAGAGTCGGAGGAGGTATAAGATCAGTTGAGAAAGCTAAAGAAATACTTTCTTATGGGGCAAATAAAATAATAATAGGCACAAAAGCTTCTGAATATTTCTTAAGCCTGCTACCAAAGGATAAAGTCATAGTTGCTATCGACTCTAATAAAGGCAAAATAGTAACTGAAGGCTGGATGAAAGAAATAAATGCCACTCCTGCAGATTATGTATCAAGATTTGACAATTTATGCTCTGGATATCTATACACAATAGTAGAAAAAGAAGGCATGATGTCAGGCACTGATCTTGATGCCATAAGACAGATAAGATCAATTACGGATAAAGAACTGGTTGCAGCAGGTGGAATAAGTACAATTGATGAAATTGTTGAGCTGGACAAAATGAATGCCAGCTGCCAGCTTGGCATGAGTATATATACAGGAAAAATAAACTTATCTGATGCTTATAACGCTTTACTGGATTTCAAAAAAGGTAACGGACTTATCCCTACAATTGCTCAGGATATAAATTCAAAACAAGTATTGATGCTGGGCTACAGCAACAAAGATTCAGTTAAAAAGTCTATGGAAACAGGCTTAGCCACTTATTACTCAAGATCAAGAAAAGAATTATGGACAAAAGGTGAAACTTCAGGCAATACTCAAAAGCTAATCAGAGCAAAATATGACTGCGATAAAGATGCCCTACTTTACATCGTTGATCAAAAGTGTGTGGCATGCCACACAGGACGCTATTCCTGCTTTGAAGACAAAGAATTTAACTTGAAATCTCTTTATAATGTTCTCAGTGACAGGCTTAAAAATTTACCAGAAGGCTCCTTTACCGCTAAATTATTTGAAGATGAAATGCTGTTAAAACGAAAAATCAATGAAGAAGCTTTTGAGGTAATTCATTCCAATACAAAAGAAGAACTATCCTGGGAAGTAGCTGATTTATTATACTTTGTATTAACTTTCATGGTTAAAAATGACGTTACACTTAATGATGTGCTTGATCAGCTAGAATCAAGAAGAAAATAGCGGTTTAGCCATTGTCATCCTGAACGCAGTGAAGGATCTCAATACTTTATCATTGTTATCTGGGATCAAGTCCAGAACTATCCAAAAAGAGCAGTAATTTTACAGGTAAATCATGAAAATAATAACTAAAAACGAGCTAACAGAGGATTTCTTTAAGTATAAAGACTTTCCTGATATTGAAATAATCCCCGAAATAATCTCAAATGTCAAAAGCTACGGGGATAAAAGTATAATTGAATACAGTAAAAAGTTTGGAGACGGTGAAATCAAAGAACTCGCTGTAAGTCAGGCTGAAATTGATAAAGCTTTAGAAGAAACACCTGCAGATGTTATTGATAGTCTAAATACTGCTATAAAAAACATAAGAAACTTTGCAGAAACACAATTTGATACTCTAAAAGACATAGAAATTGATATAGATGGAATAAAACTAGGACATAAAGTAATTCCTCTAAACAGGATCGGCGCATATGTACCGGGAGGAAATTATCCCCTGCCATCATCTGCTTTAATGTCGATAATTCCTGCTAAAGTTGCCGGAGTAAAAGAAATTATTGTATGCAGTCCTAAAATACAACCAATAACTATAGCTGCCTGTAAACTGGCAGGTGTAGATAAAATATTCCGAATAGGCGGTGTTCAAGCAATAGCTGCTATGGCATATGGAACAGAGACAATTCCTCAAGTAGACAAAATTACAGGACCCGGTAACAAATTTGTAACAGCTGCCAAAAAAGAAGTATATGGAATTTGTGGAATAGATTTTCTCGCAGGACCAAGTGAAGTAATGATTATAGCAGATGAAACAGCAAATCCTGATTTCATTGCGGCTGATCTACTAGCCCAAGCTGAGCATGATAAAGAAGCTGAGGCATATTTAATAACTACCTCAAGAGAATTAGCCGAAAAAGTTCTTAACAAAGTTAATGAATTCTTAACTAAGCTTGAAACATCAGATATTGCTTCTTTGTCAATTCAAAAAGGGCTTATCATTTTAGTGGCTAATTTAGCCCAGGCTATAGAAATAGCAAACAAGAAAGCTCCTGAACATCTGGAAATATGCTTTGACAAATCTGATAACTATATTAATGAGTTTAAAAATTATGGATCCTTGTTTATAGGCAATTATTCAGCTGAAGTTTTCGGTGACTATTGCAGTGGCACAAATCATATTCTTCCAACAAATGGTATAGCCAGATACACAGGAGGATTAAGCGTATTTGATTTCGTAAAAATTCAATCCTTCCAACAAATATCAAAACAGGCAGCTCAATCCAAATTGTGTGAAGTTGCATCAAAAATAGCTCAACTTGAAGGATTATATGCCCATAAACTGTCGTCAGACTTAAGATCGCAAAATTAAATACATTAAATGCCCCGTTACATAAAAATCAAATAAGTTATAATACAGTATAAATCCAGAAAAAATCTATTTACATAATCTCCAAGTTTTTTAAATTTGTATCAATATGATAAAATGAACCTAAAAGGAGAGGGAAAAAGTGGATATTAAAAAATCATCAAAAGTCCCTGACGGAGTTGGAAGAAAAATCATTGAAGCTTTAAAAAAGCAGTCTGAAGCTCCTCAAATGCAAGAACAATCATCATTTAATGAAGAATACAATAATCCTGTACAAGATTTTAACAGTATAGAAAATTCAGCAGGACCTGACGACATACTCTGGAAAAGTGAAGATCATACTGAATTATATGAAGAAAATACATCATCAGGCTATGAATTAGATGACTTTTCTCTAAATTCAGATGAAGAAGATACAACGGCAGAAAGCCTGGATTCCCAATTAGATAATGAATATAGTTATCAATACAACGAAGAAACAAGTATACAGGAGCCTGAAGAGCAATACGGACTTTATACTGATAATGAATTTAGCCTGGAAGATATAGAAGAGCCTGTTTTTGAAGAAGAACCAATATTATATGAAGAACCAGCACCTAAGCCAATTTATAAAGCTCCTTCCAGACCACCTATCAGAAAAGAGGAACCTCAAAGATCCAGAATTAACAGATCATATATAGAAGATGATTTTGAATTGCCCGGACAAAAGGCGCAGGAATTGAATTCTGGTACAAATATAGAAATCTTAATGCGTTTAATTTCCAGACTCCCATCAGGAGTCACCAGACAAACCGGTGCTCAAATAATTAGACAAACAATGGAAGCTATGGGAATTTCCACGACTAAAGTTCTTACAGAGGCCCAACAGCTTCAAGACGAATTAGCACAATCTATCAGAGATGATATTAATACAATTGAAGAATATAGAAATAATATTCGCTCACTTGAAAAAGAAGTTCAAAGCTATAAAAAGCAATCTGAAGAACTTGAAGATTTAATAGGATTGTTCGTCACATCTGATAAGAATCCTAAAAGGCCTCTGCAATAAAGACCTTTTGCAACATATTAAAAAGAGCCCCCAAGGGCTCTTTTGTTTGATTAATTTTTAATCTTATCTGCAATAGCTTCTACAGGGGTTTTATTTTCCAGCAGACACTTTCTGAGATAATCAGTAACTTTTGCTTTTTTAGCTTCACCTTCTTTTGTCTGGTCATATATTCCGCTCATTGCAGAAGAAGCAGGAATATCTTTCTCTGTTAATGCCATACGTATATCTTCTGCAAGCATTTCATAATCAGCAAATAAATATAAATTTTGTTTATCAGCCTTACTTAAAAATCTGGTATCACTCTTATCAATATTATTAAGCTTTGTGCCAAGCCTAAGCCCTTTCCATCCTGATATAAGATCTATTTCCGCAGAGGAAAGCATAACAATAGTATCGTTTTTATTATCTTTATTTAATTCAGCTTCATCATTCAGTGTTTTATAAGTAATGGCATGCCCTATTTCATGAGCTAAAGCTCTGGCTCTGTCTGCATTACCTTGTAACACACTAGGATGAAAACCTTTAACTTCTCTTATATTTGCAAGATTGTTTTCTAATGCAGATGTATATGAATAACGATCCTGAATATTATAGGAGTTTAGCCATATTCCTGACTCAGGGTGTCCGGGGATACTTAATCCTCCTTCAATGTCACCATATTTATCATTTGTATATCCCGGGACCATATACACATTGAGCCCTTCAGGAAATAGTTTATTTAAAACAGGTTTATAAGGTTTATTCAGCCTCAATATTTCTTGCATTTCAACTTTAGAAGGAATGAATCGTTTATCAATCTTGAAAAACAATGTACCGGCAGGCGAAGGTTGTGCCAGTATATCAGGAGAAACTAAATTTTCATCACCGGGAGAAATAATTGTGCTACTTAAATTACTACGACGCAATTTAGCTGTTTCTAGGGCCAAGATTCTACCTGTATCATTTGGACTATATAGTTTCACTCCAACTTCAGGAATAAACTTGCCTTTTTTCTCTTTTAACTCTGCTAGTTTAGTATCTATAGCCTGAGTTTGTTCTTTTAAGACATCTTTAACCTCTCCAATAAGAAGAAAATCTTTAAGTTTTGCATAAACATTACTGTCTTCAGCGTTTAATTTACTATAGTTCCAATTATCTTTATTTATTTCTTGTATAGGTGCTTTTATCTCTTTTATAGAAAGAGTTTTTGCAGGAGCAAGGGTTTTATTTTTAATGATATTTTGACTTTTTTGTTTATCATTAGGCAAAGAATTATAAATACTTATAATTTCTAAAGAATCAGTGATTAGTTTTTCTTTATCAGGAATAATTAATCCTGATGGTTCTTTCTTAATATCAGCTGAGACCTGTTTGAGTAGTTGATTTATCATTGTTAATTCTTGATTTAATTGATCTAATCTCTCTAATTTAGCTTTTAAAGCAGTAGGCTGGTTGCTCCAGGCTTCTATGGTTTCCTTACGGAGTTTCTCAATTTTAAATTGAGAACGTAAAACGCTTTCAGGGATACTGGAAGCTTTCTCAATTCCTCCAATTTCTTTGACTATCTGATTTAATCTATCCTGAAGAACTTTTATATTCTTAAAATTCTGAGGGTCACGTGAAATAGAAATATCATTATTTTTAATAAAACTTACTTGTTTATTACTAACATTACCAACATTAATCAAATTTATGTTCCCTTCCAAACTTTTCTGTCAATCTATTAGTTTAAAGTTAGCTAAAAAAAACAATTGATAAATACACATAAAAAATTAAGCAATTTTTACAAATCGCTTTTTCAAATAAGTAGAATAGTTATTTGATTTTTTGAATTTTTAGTTTGGTTATTCTTGCACCTTCTACATTTTCTACAATAAAAATATAATCATCAACTCTGACTTGATCTCCAACAGTTGCTACTCTTCCTAGTTCTTTTAAGATAAAGCCGCCAATAGTTTCTATTTCCTCCTCTTCAAGATTTATATCAAAAATCTCATTTACTTCATCAATTCTCAACATTGCATTAACAATATATTCATTTTCAGACATAACCTTTACATCAGCTTCTTCAATATCGAATTCATCCTGAACATCACCAAAAATCTCTTCCAGAACGTCTTCCAGAGTAACAATACCGGAAGTTCCTCCAAATTCATCAATAACAACAGCCATCTGACTGTGTCGTCTTTTAAAGTCCAGAAGGAGCTTGTCTATTGTCAGTGTTTCAGGAACAAGCATAACTTTTCTGATAATTTTTGATAGTGCAAATTCTTCTTTTGCTTCAATGTAGGGAATTACATCTTTTATATGGATAATTCCAAGAACATTATCCAAATCATTTTCATAAACAGGATATCTGGTGAATTGATGCTCATATACGAATTTCATTAACTCATTTAAGTGAATATCTAAAGGAATAGAAACAACATCAGGCCTTGGAACCATTATCTGTCTTGCAATCAGGTCTGAAAACTTGAAAACATTGTGAAGCATATCCCTTTCTGTTTCATTTAAAACACCTTCCTGATAACTGGCATTTATAAGCATATCAAGTTCTTCTGTAGAATGAACAAGATGAACACCTTTAGCAGGCGGAATATTCAACAATTTTAAAATACTGTTTGCAGTGTTATTTAGAAATAAAATAAACGGGGAGAAAATTATAGCCAGCAACTTCATTGGCCTTGCAATAATAAAAGACGTGGTTTCAGGATATTGAAGCGCTATAGCCTTAGGTATTAATTCACTAAATATAATCTGCAACGTCGTTATTATAATAAAGGCAAATAGAGCAGCAATAGTATGGGTTGTAACTACCTGTCCAACTTGAGGTAAAAAAGCGAGCAAAGGATAAAACAACTCTGCAAAAGTCAACTGTCCAACCCAACCAAGCCCAATACTTGCAACTGTAACCCCAACCTGCACTGCTGCAATGAATTTTGGAATATTAGCAAGCTCTTCAGAGATTATTTGTGCTGTAGTGTTTTTTTCTTTAACCAATTGCTGGATTCTGGTTTTTCTAACATTGACCAGCGCATACTCAGAGACAACAAAAAACGCATTGGCAAATAGTAGCAAGCCAATTACAAAGAGTCTAAAAAATATATCCAATAAAAAATCGGGCATTAGCGATAATTTGTCCTAAATCACTCCTTGATTAAACCAGAATAATTTCTATACAATATAGTAATTTAGGCTTAAAATGTACGGCCAATCGGCTATTCTGCCTTTATAAGTTTATTATTGGAATACTAGAAAGCTAGTTCTTTAGAATTCTCTTTCACTATGTTTTCAAGAACTTCCGCTGCATCACTGACTATATTTACACAGTTCTGACGTCTTTCCGGTGAATTAAAATCATACTTTGCACTTAATGCTTTGCAACAGGTTGTCTTTCTCACTTTTTTAAAATCATCAATAAGCTTTTTGGCAGCAAGTTTAACATCTTTTGGTGAACCATTAATATCCTCGCGGCCTAATATAACTCCAATTATCATTTGAGCCCCTGCAACAGCCCCACAAAGACAACCATTACCCATGCCACCTGAAAAAACTGATGCAACTTTATTCAATGATTCTATATCAATATTCTTATCAATCAAACCGGATTGATAAGCGGCTCTGACTACAGATTCAGAACAGGAATATCCCTGCTGAAACAAGTTAACCGCATTTTCTTTAAAATTATCCATATATACTTTTTGTGTCCATTTCAATAATGTAATAGTTATTATAAGAGGGTATGTTCTTGAAGGAGGCAGCATCGCTGCACCATTATAGCAACAATCTATGTATATTAACTAAGATTAATGACAGAAAGTATCTGGCTTAGCCACTGACGGAGAGAATATACCCTCTTAAACCAAAAACTTAAGACACTAAGGTCTGATTCTCTCCATCATTCTTGGGAATGGGATTGTTTCTCTTACGTGATGCAATCCGCAAATCCAGCTTACAGTTCTCTCTATGCCAAGTCCAAATCCGGCATGCGGTACACTTCCATAGCGTCTAAGATCCATGTACCACTCAAAAGCTTCTTCAGGAAGTTTATGTTCCTGAATTTTATTTAAAAGAACATCCATATTATCTTCTCTCTGACCGCCGCCTATGATCTCTCCATAACCTTCAGGAGCTATCATATCAACACAAAGAGCCAGTTTCGCATTTTGCGGATCCTGCTTCATATAAAAAGCCTTAACTTCAGAAGGATATCTGTGAATCATTACAGGTTTATCAAACTGTTCTGATATAACAGTTTCTTCATCACCACCAAAGTCATCACCCCATGGGGCTTCTTTGCCATTTTTATTTAACATTTCAATGGCTTCGTCATAAGTGATTCTTGGGAATGGTTTTTTGATGTTTTCCAGCTTGGAAATATCTCTTTCCAGTACCTCAAGCTCGGCTCTCCTGTTTTTAACAACCTGCTGAACCACATATTCAACGAAGTCTTCTGCGAGATCCATATTGTCATTTAAATCATTGTAAGCAACCTCAGGCTCAACCATCCAAAATTCTGTCAGATGGCGTCTGGTCTTTGATTTTTCTGCCCTGAATGTTGGGCCAAAGCAATATACTTTTCCAAATGCCATTGCAGCAGCTTCCATGTAGAGCTGTCCACTCTGTGTCAGGTATGCTTTTTCGTCGAAATATTCTGTTTCAAAGAGATTTGTAGTTCCTTCACATGCCGAAGGGGTAAATATTGGCGCATCTATAAGCAAAAAACCATTATTATTAAAGTAATCTCTGACTGATTTTATTATTTCATGCCTGATTTTTAAGATGGCATGCTGTCTTGGCGATCTTAACCATAAATGCCTCTTATCTAACAAGAAAGCCACTCCATGCTCTTTTGGGGTAATCGGATATTCAACTGATTCACCAATGACCTGAACATCTTTAACACCAATTTCATAACCTATTGTAGATCTCTTATCTTCTTTAACAGTTCCGCAAACCACAATTGAGGTTTCCTGAGTAATTCTACCTGCATTTTCAAATACTTCTGGATCAACATCCCCTTTAAAAACAACAGCCTGAATTATGCCAGAACCATCTCTGACCTGCAAAAAATGCAGTTTACCACTGGACCTTTTATTATAAAGCCATCCTTTTATACAAACATCCTGACCTTCGTATTTGCCTATTTCTGAAATATAAGCATGTTTATACTCTGACATTTACCTCTCCTTATCTAGTATATGAACCAAATTATTATATATTTAAGACTTTAACAATGTCTTCTATAGATGATGAAGTATTTTTGATTTCACAGTTTGAATATTTAATTGCAGAATCAGGGTCTTTCAATCCATTACCTGTTAAAACACAAACAATAGTTGAATTATTCTCAATTTTTCCTTCTTTAAATGCCTTGATTAATCCAGCTACAGATGCAGCACTTGCAGGTTCTACAAATACCCCTTCTTTTCTGGCCAATAATCTGTAAGCTTCAATAATTTCTTCATCAGTCACACTATCTATTATGCCATTAGATTCATCTCTGGCAGCAACTGCACTATTCCAGCTAGCCGGGTTTCCTATGCGAATTGCTGTTGCAATTGTTTCAGGCTTATAAATTCTTTCACCTTTTACAATAGCAGCTGCACCTTCAGCCTCAAATCCATACATTTTGGGTAAATTAGGAATCAGGCGTTTTTGATAATATTCTGTAAAGCCTTTCCAATAAGCCGTTATGTTGCCTGCATTTCCTACAGGAATACATAAATAATCAGGTGCCTGACCTAAAACATCACATACTTCAAACGCTGCTGTTTTTTGTCCTTCTATTCTATAAGGATTAACTGAGTTCACCAGCGTTAGCGGATATTTTTCAGATAATTCTCTAACAATTTCAAGCGCCTCATCAAAGTTACCGTCTATTGCAACAACTTCTGCACCGTAAAGCATAGCCTGAGCGAGTTTACCAAGAGCAATATATCCTGATGGAATGAGAACGAAAGTTTTAATCCCGGCTTTTGCTCCGTATGCAGCAGCAGAAGCACTGGTATTACCGGTACTTGCACAAATTATTGCATTACTTCCTTCTTCTACAGCTTTAGAAACGGCCAGAGTCATTCCTCTATCTTTAAAACTGCCTGTTGGATTAGCACCCTCAAACTTAAGGAATAAATTAGCTTTTATTCCAATTTCTCTGGCTAGATTATCAGCCTTAATTAATGGCGTATTACCTTCATTTATCGATATAACAGGCGTTTTTTCTGTTATCGGAAGATATTTATAATATCTCTCAATTAGTCCTTTATAAGGTCTGCACCTTGTATCCATATTTCTTAACCTTTAATTATTTATTCCATAACTCTAATGACATTTGCGACATATTTAGTGGTAGATCTTTCCTCTATTTCATTTACAGCTTTCTTAATATCCTTCTCATAAGCCAGATCAGTTAGAAGAACTATTCTGGCACTGCCATCTTCAAGGACACCTTTTTGAATTATACTACAAAGATTTATATTATTTTTACCACAAATAATTCCAAGATCGCCGATTACTCCCGGCTCATTTGCAGCATTCACCCTGATGTAATATTTATTTAGAGTTTCATCAATATCAAGTACAGGAGCATCAGACGTATGCTGACAACGCATCATTGGAAGTGGATAGTCTGTTCTGCCAAGCTCATTGACTATTGCAATAATATCACCTACAACAGAACTTGCTGTCGGGAATTTACCAGCCCCAGGGCCTGAAAACATCACCCTACTGACAGGAAAACCTTCAATAACAATGGCATTTAATACACCATCAATTCGTGAAATAGGATGATCCTTGGGTATCAATAATGGATGCACCCTTACATCTAATGTATTATCAACACCATTTTGAGCAAGCCCGATTAATTTAATCTTGTATCCAAATTCAGCAGCGTATTCTATGTCTACTGCACTTATTTTATCAATACCTTCTCTATAAATCTGGTTGATATCTACTCTTTTATTAAATGCCAGTGCTGATAAAATAGCAATTTTATAAGCTGCATCGTGCCCCTTTACATCACCTGTCGGATCTGCTTCTGCATATCCAAGCTGTTGGGCTTCTTTTAACACATCTTCAAAGTCACTGCCTTCTTCTTCCATTTTTGTAAGAATATAATTAGTTGTGCCATTCAATATTCCTAACACTCTTGTGATAGTGTTTCCCGCCAAAGATTGTTTTAAAGGCATAATAACAGGTATACCACCAGCCACAGCAGCTTCATACATAATAACAACATTATTAGCCTTGGCTAATTCAAATAATTCTTTACCATGCTTTGCTATCAGTTCTTTATTAGCAGTAACAATATGTTTGCCATTTTGAATAGCCCTTTTAATAAAATCAAAAGCCGGATTTGTTCCACCCATAAGTTCGACCAGTATTTTAATATCAGGATCATCAATAATATCATCAGCATTAGTAGTAAAGTTATACTGTGTCAGCTCTGGATATTGAGCCATTTTACCGGTATCTTTATCCGCTACTTTTTTAACTTCTACATTATCAATACCCCTAAGAGTCTCAAAAACGCCACTGCCTACAGTTCCAAGACCTAATAATCCTATATAAACTTTATCATTCTTACCCATGAAATAACTCCCAGCTAGTATTATCATTATTAATAATTTAAACCAATTATACTATGTAATTCTAACACCTAAAGACTATTTATTGAACAAAATAAAGAAGCCCCCTGAGCTCGTGAGGGCTGTGCAAATACGGCATTCATACTTATAGATGTTTTTTCTTAATTAAAGTTCCTTGTTTTTTATAAATTTATAGTTCTACATCAAAAATTAATAACTATAAATTAAGCCTAGTGGATTGTTTCAAAAGCTATAATGATCATTACAGGGAGATATATTCTCTTCGTCGCTGGTGATGCCATAGGCATCAAGGCTCCTGCGAGAACATATCTCCCTGTAAAACCAATGAAACAATCCACTAGGTGCTTTTATCACCAGAATTTTATATAAAAATCTTTACATGCCGTAATACAGTATCCGCAGCGAACACATTTTTCTTCGATTATCTTTGCCTGAGCAAACTCCATTGTTATTGCATCTTGAGGACAAATTTTAATACAATTTCCACACCCCTCACACCACGGCTCTATATGGATACTTCTTTTTTTAGACTTTAATTTTTCCTCTAAATCTAAATATATATTTTCACCAAAAAAAACTGACATGTTAAAAATAAGCTCATCCAGAGAATCCATGCCAATAGCAATTGAATCGAAAAAGTCGTTTACTATTGCATAAGCGAGCGCTGATTTTACATTTTCAGCCAATCCACCACCTGCCAGCACTTTCATAGCATAAATTCCTTTATTCTGAGCTTTTGCCTTCTTAATAGCCAGCTCCATATCATTTAAACTGCCGTCTTTTATACCTATACCCTTATAGTTAATAAGCGGCATAATGACATCAAGCTCATCAATGCCAGCTGCTATATCTACAACTTTTGCAGAGTGGGTGGTTATTGATATAGCTTTTATCAAGCCATTATTTCTAGCTTGTACTAAAGCCCGCATCGCACCTTTTCTAAATGCTGTCCCGTCAAATTCATCTTTTTGCACTTCATGAAGGCCAAATATCTCGATATAATCACGACCTGTTTCTCTCAGGCATTTTTCTATGCTTGATAACATATCATCATAGCTTGTTGCATATGATCGTGAAGAAATAACTATATCATCAGCACTTTTTAATTCTTTTAACGCCTGATTTACATGGCTGTAAGTTTCATATAATTCAGCAGTATCCCAAAAATTCACACCATATTCATATGCTTTTACCAGCAATTCAGCTGATTTTTCAAGGCTTAAATTGGCATGATAAATACTAAATGCCAAAGTTCCATAGCATAACCTTGAAACACTTAAATTTGATTTTCCTAAAACTCTACGTTCTAATTTCCTTATACCACTTGCCATGGAGAACTTTCTTGCGCCATTATTATTTCAATATCAAGATCATCCAATAATTCTTTTAAGTCAGATAAAATTATTCTCTCTGTTTCAAGATGCCCGGCATCCACTACAACCATATTATCAACCTCAAGAGCTGTATGATACTTGATATCACCTGTAATATATAAATCTATATCTCTTAAATCTTTTATAAAATCCCCACCACTACCCGGGCAGACTGCTATTCTTTTAATTTTCTCTTTATTAGACGGATTAATAAGTTTTAAGTTCTCAACATTAAGTATCTGCTTTAATTTCCCAAGAAACTCATCAAGATTTTCTACTTTCTCAAGCTCACCCACTCTGCCAAACCCTGAATTTAAAGCTGTTTCTTCGATAGCTCTGATATTATTCAAATCCAATAAAGCAGCTAACTTATCTGCAACACCATTTTGTACAACATCAAGATTTGTGTGAGCTGAATATATCTGAATATTATTTTGTATAGCCTTAATTATCGCTAAACCTGTATAGTTTCCAGATTTTATTTTATTGATTTTTCCAAAAATCATAGGATGATGAGCTATAATCAGATTACAACCCAGCTTGATGGCTTGTTCTATAACATCAAACGTTGGAGACAAAGCTAATAAAACCTTTTTAACATCAGAATTTCCCAGATAAACCTGCCAACCTGAGTTATCCCATTCACTTTGTAATTCTAACGGGGCAAATTTCTCGATTTTATCAATTATCTTATTAACCTTAGCCATTAAGCCTAACTCTGCATCTCTCTGCTAATATAACAGCTTCGAGATTTTTTATAGCTGTATCGATATTATCATTGACTATTTCATAATGAAAAAGGTGTTTTTTTTCAATTTCAGTCCTAACTATGGATAACCTTTTCTCTATTGATTCTTTAGAATCAGTTTTTCTCTTAAATAATCTTGCATGCAGCTCCCCAACGGAAGGAGGCAGAATAAATATTAGAATAGCATCTTTTATCTTCTCTTTAACCTGAAGAGCACCCTGAACATCTATTTCCAGAGCCACATCAAGCCCCATCTGCAAAGATTCCGTAACGATATTTGCATAAGTCCCGTAATAGTTCCCTGCAAAATTAGCCCATTCTAGAAACTCCTCTTTCTCTATCATTTCTTCAAAGTCTTCTTTGGATATAAAAAGATAATTAACTCCGTCGACTTCTCCAGCACGAGGTTTCCTTGTGGTTACAGACACAGAAAGTACAATTTCAGGATGTTTACTAATTAATAAAGACAGAAGAGTCCCTTTGCCCACTCCTGATGGCCCTGCTATGACAAACACACGGCCTTTCCTATTAGCATCAGCCAACAGTGAAAAATCCAAACTTTCTAAATTATTAAGATCCATCATTCTTATCAATCCTGACTTAAACTCTTCTTAATAATATTATATAACTTACCTTAAACTTACCTCAACTTATAAACGTATAATTGAAAAAAATTTGGTGACAATACCACCTAACTGTTGATTTTAAACTAAATAAGTTTCCTTTAAAGGAAACTTATTTACTAAACACTTAATAAAATCTACGCAAGATAATTAAAAGTTCTTTTTATACTTTGGTCTAACATCTTTTGCACTGATTCTTCCTGCGCTTCAGCAGCTTTTGCCATAGTCCTGCCAATCAATCCTTGAAACATTAACTGTTTTTCCATCTGCAAAGTTTGTTCAGGAGAATACTTAAGAGGATCTTGAAGCATATTCATCAGACCCTGAGATGATCTCATTGCAGCAGCCTGCCCGTTATATCGGGTATCAATATTTCTGAGCTGCCAGCCTAATAAAGAAACAAATGACACTTCCTAGCTCCCTCCATCTTTACTTTTTTATTATAAAAAATTTTTACAATATTGTATATAGACATATTGGCATAAAACCGCTGAAAAATAAAAACTGCCTGTATTTTATCCCGGAATTAATAATTCTTAAACAAGAGCCTGTCTGGTTAAAAAATATAAAAATCAAGATATAATGTAATTACAGGCTCGCCTTATGTACTGCGGTTAAAGTTGCACCATTAAACTCAATAATCATAGTTTTAATATCAAGATCGATGACTTAAAAGAGTGACTTTGTCACCAACTTTAACAAGACAGCTTCTAAGAATTATTATAGTATTTACTGAATTGATCAATGACTAATGGAAGTACGAAACCCTATTCCCAGTAACTTGCTCTTGCTCTTTCTGTTTCCCACACCGAAACCTTGGCCAAATCAGGAATATCCTGCTTTAACTCCTTGTATATAAAGCTGGCAATAAATTCACTGCTTGGACTTTGCCCCTTAAATTCCTCTAATTCGTTCAAATCTTTATGGTCCAGCCTATCTAAAATCCTATTTAAAGATTTTTTCAAGACTTTAAAATCCATCAGTATATTTGCTTTATCCAGTGTATCAGCCTGAACATACACTTCAACTTTCCAATTGTGCCCATGCTGGTTCTCACATTCACCTTCATAATTAAGCAAATGATGTGCTGCAGAAAAATGATCTTCAACTTTTACTTCAAACATACTCTTATCCTGTTAGGTATAATTCACTATTACATAACTCGCAGGGTATTTTTTATGTATCATATAATTTATGATACTTTAAAAATAATTATACTAGAATGAGTTTACAAAACAGAAACTCATCGTTTCAGTTTTGACGCTCCCGCTTCGCATATACCTGTTGAATTACATTTTGAAAATCCGAATTGATTTTTGGAACAGGTATACTTTATACAAACTGGCAAAATTTATTATAATTATTGAACTTTATTCATATCAGAACGTATAATATCAGACAGGAGCATATAATGATCGATACAGAAAAATTATTACTAGCAGCAAAAGAAGCGGCATTAGAGGCTGGAGAAATTCACTTAAGCTTTTTTGGTAAAAATAATGAAATTGCCCATAAACTTAATGAATTTGATCTGGTAACAAATATAGATAAAATGTCCGAAGAAAGAATTATATCAATAATCCACGGACATTTCCCGGATCATGAAATACTTGGGGAAGAAAGCGGCACTCATGAAGGTAAATCTTCAGAATATGTATGGATCATAGACCCGCTAGACGGTACTACTAACTATTCTCATAATTTTCCTCATTTTGCAGTATCCATAGGACTTTTATATAAAGGAGAAATTGTCCTTGGAGTGGTGTATGACCCATTCAAAAATGAAACATTCTGGGCTGCAAAAGAAACAGGCTCTTTTCTAAACGCTGATCCCATAAAAGTTAGTCAAGCCGATACAATTAAAAAATCTTTACTTGCAACGGGTTTCCCTTATGAGAGAGCAGAAGCTATGGAAGAAAATCTTAAATATTTCTGTAAACTGATTTATGAAGCACAGGCAATCAGAAGGCCTGGAGCTGCTTCTCTTGACTTATGTTATGTTGCCTGCGGCAGATTAGATGGATTCTGGGAGCTAAATCTTTCACCATGGGATACTACAGCAGGCGCATGCATAATAAAAGAAGCTGGAGGGAAAGTAACAAATTTTGGCACAGATAAATTCGATATTTATACAAAAAATATAATTGCCTCCAATAGTCTAATACACGAACAGATAGCAAAAGTGATAGAATCTATTAGAAACAGGTGATACCAAGTAGGGACATATTCGTACAACTCGCAAGCTCGTTTACGATTACAGTCATATCACCTAACTTAAGTCATTGACTAATATCTTTATTAGAATACTGTTGAAACAAGCAAGCATAGATAGGAATAAAAAATGAGGAGACTTATTGGTTTAATACTAACTTTAACCATTTTAACCACCATTACCCCTGCAAAAGCAGAAGATCAATCTAAAATTACCTGTAAAAACCAAAGCACTAAACAGGAAAATATAATAAAGGTACAGGAAGAAAAAAAGCCTGAATACATATCAAAATCACAGTTTCCTATAACTTCTCTCAATCCAACTACAGCTACCAATCCGCAAGGTGCATTTTATCCCGGATTTAGAGCAGCTAATCAGCTTCTTATATACTCATCTGAATACGGGAATAAAACCGGAACCAATGAGTATGGCAGTGAAGCCATTGTAAGAAATGGAATACTTACAGAATTTACAGGAAGTGACTCTATTATACCCCCGGATGGTTTTGTAATTAGCGGCCATGGAAAAGCCAGTAAATGGATGAAACAAAATCTAATCATTGGAGCTGAAATAAAAATTGATCGCGAAAATAAGATTCTTGAAAGTACAATCACCCCTGAAAGCTATATCTTTAAAGCCAATCAGGGAATAGAAAGAGTATCAAGAATAATACAGGAAAATCAAAGAACCATAAAGGGTTATGAAGCAAGGCAATCAGAAATTTATCTTGCTAATGCTAATATAAAACTTAATGAAGCCAAAAGATATATAGGATTAAAAGAGTATGATAAAGTTCAACAACTTGCAAATGAAGCATATTTGCTTTCCAACCAGGCTCTTTATAATGCAATACCTGCCAGAGTCGGAGAACTTCATGGAATTTGGCTTCGACCTACCGAAAAAAACACGGCAGAAGTAGTCCAAACTCTTAACAGACTACAACAATCCGGAATATCAAATGTGTTTCTTGAAACTTACTATCACGGATACACAATTTTTCCCAGCAAAACATTAGCAGCCAACGGAGTCCGTGCGCAAAGGCAGGAATTTCAAGGGTGGGACCCGCTTAAGGTATGGATAGATGAAGCTCATAAAAGAAACATGAAAGTCCATGTGTGGTTTCAGACTTTTTATGTCGGAAATGAGGATATTTCAAAAAATCCTCAACATGTTTTATCTGCTAACCCAGGCTGGGCAAATGTTCAGTTTAAAAATTATAAAGCTGATAAACCTGTACCATCAACAGCAGAGCATAATGGTTACTTTCTGGACCCATCGAACCCTGAAGTTCAGAAATATTTAATCACTTTAATATCTGAAATATCTAATAACTATAACATAGATGGCCTTAACATAGATTATATTCGCTATCCTGTTAGCCTTCCTCGTAATTTCCCAGCCTATCTCGAATCAACCTGGGGCTATACAAGCCATGCCAGAAAAGAATTTATGAATTCCTATGAAGTCGATCCTGTAACTCTTACTCTTGAAAATCCTCTATGGCAAAAATGGATAGAATATAGGCAAAGCAAAGTCACTAACCTAGTTGCAAATGTAAAACCCGCTGTTAAAAATAAAAATATTCTTATTTCAGCAGTCATATTTCCTGATGTGAAGGAAAGCTCGATAAATAAACTCCAAAACTGGAAACCATGGGGACTTAATCGGCATGTAGACGCATTCACTCCTCTTGTGATGGGAAGTGATGAATCTTTAGCTAAAGATTATGTGCTACAGATAAAAAAACTGGTTGGCAATAATGTTTATGTACTCCCAGGGTTGTTTGAGCCTTTTACTTCGGGTTCTCCGGCTGATTTATTACTTCAGTTAGAAGCAGCCAGAGATGCAGGAGCTTCAGGTATAGTTATATTTGACTATACACACTTAACTCAGGACTTTATAGAAGCACTTAACGCCAGAGCCTTTAGATAAAAATCAAATAACAAATTACTTAGGGTGAGTATATATACTCACTCTAAAACTGAATTTTTGAAATAGTCTAAGAAATAGGTTAGA
>AMFJ01021624.1_pt1 | contig 45271 bp, 62 predicted proteins | sample 427208 | NCBI WGS metagenome assembly AMFJ01 (sample SAMN02954298, study PRJNA114691) | groundwater metagenome | biome: aquatic; feature: subsurface aquifer; material: sediment; isolation source: subsurface aquifer sediment | place: USA: Rifle, CO | collected 2008-08 | reverse complement strand
TATAATTTTCAAAAATGCTTCTAAAAGGGATTTCTCACTTTGTTCGAAATGACAGATGGTGGAGTTTAATTTGAAATGAAAATAATAAGATGTTTTTTATATTATTTCTAAAAATCTATTGAATTTTTTTTTAAAAGAAATATACTGGGTTTATTAGTATATTTTACTAAACATTTTTTAATTAATTTTAACGTAATTTTATATGAACAAGATAAACAAATCCGGGTTCTCTTTGATAGAGTTATTAGTTGTAATTACAATTCTAGCCATAATAAGTGTTGTGGCTTACACAAACTTCTCTGGAAGCACTGGAAAAGCAAAAAACAGTAAAAAATTGCAAGATATTACAAGTATCGAAACCGGACTTCAAACATTCTACCAAGACAAATATTATTATCCAATGCCGTCTGCTAGCACTGCAACTAATGTATGGTGAGTTGATTTAACTAAACCTGCAAGTTTAAATAATACTATTAATACGACCTCTGGAGCAGGCGGAGAAATAAATACTCTAAATTCTTGATCTGGATGATGATTAGTATATCTAAGTTGAACTGTAACGGCAGTTTGAGCGAAATGAGTAATGGATTCAAGTGTTTTAAATAAACAATATCTTAGTCAAGAATTATATGATCCGAGCTTAAAAGATATTAAATTAACTACTACAAATAATACCTTCAAAGATTATTGAGTATGAAAATATGTATATTGAGTTTATACAAAAATAACTCCAACTTCTGGATCAAAAAAATGACAAGCATATAATGTGGCTGTTACATTAACGGATGATCAAAAATGATATATTTCAAAAATAATTTGAAATTTTGATGCAAGCACTTGTACTAATTGTCCAGATTCACTTATTTGAAGTGGTACAGCTTGAATAAATTTAAAAGATTGAAATAGTAGTATGACTGGTTCTTACTCAGATTCAAATGAAAGAATCCCATATCCTGTTGATTGATTTTAATAATTACTAACCTAAACATTTATGTTAATACCTACTGTAATAGACAAGACTCCAGGTGGATGAGAGAGAGTTTATGATATTTATTCGAGACTTTTAGAGGATAGAGTAATTTTCCTAGGTGATGCCATCGATAGTATGGTTGCGAATACTGTGATTGCGCAACTTCTGTTTCTCGAAAAAGTAGATCCAAAGGCTCCGATAACTATGTATGTAAATTCTCCAGGATGACATGTAACGGCTTGATTGGCAATTTATGATACTATGCAATATATAAGTTGTGATGTAATTACAGTGTGTATCTGAATGGCGGCTAGTATGGGTTCTGTAATACTCGCAGGATGAGCTAAATGAAAAAGATATTCTCTACCAAATTCTGAAATAATGATTCACCAACCATTGGGATGAGCTGAATGACAAGCGACGGAAATAAAGCTCGCAGCTGAACATATAATTTCAACTTGAAATAGATTATACAAAATAATTGCAAAACATACATGACAAGATGTTAAAAAAGTAGAAAAAGATTGTGATAGAGATAACTATATGTCAGCCGAAGATGCTCTAAAATATGGACTAATAGATAAAATTATAACTAATAAATAATATTTTTTAACTATATAACATTATGGTAAATGACTAAACTTGCCGAAACTCTTTGCGTGGTGACAGAAGTCCCTGAAACAAAATTAATTGATGAAACAGTTACTCTCTTCAATTGAAGGCTATACCAAATAATCATACTCTGTAAAAGTAGCGAAAGGGCTAAATTCGAAGATTTATTTGGTTGAGATGATAGATTTATGTTGGCTCATGTTATGCATGATAGAGAACTAAATCAATCACAAATAACCTGAATTCACTCTTAATATAAATAAAATGTATTTTTACTTAATCGCATTATTCTCGATAATGGTAGACTTGACTTCAAAATTTTTTATGGAGTCATTTTTGTTAAATGGAAGAAAAATTAGTTTAATTTGAGAGATTTTAAGTCTGGAATTAGTTAGAAACACAGGAATTGCATTTTCACTTCCACTTGGATGATTAGTTTTAAAAATAATTACTGTCTTAATAATTGGATTAATTATTTTTTATTATTTTAAATACGAGAAAAAGCATATAATAAATCAAATTGCATTTGGCTTAATTGTCGGATGAGCACTGTGAAATTGAGTTGAGAGACTATTCAACTCCGCTGTAATTGACTTTATAAATTTAAAATATTTTGCAATTTTTAATTTTGCTGATATATTTATAAATATTTGAGTGATTATTTTAATAATTAATTATTTGGTTTTATGCAAGAAGAAGGAAAAATAAGCAATGAGGAACTTCTCGGACCTCCAAGACTAGATTTGCTAACTATCGGATTAAATGCTGTCTGAGCTATAATAAATGGCTTTATAGGTTGAATTATTATTCTTGCGTGAATATATTTCTTTTTGTGAAGAGCTCAGGGTTTTTCTGGAATTTATCCGTATATATTTTCTATGACTTGATTTTTTGCGACACTTTTCACATCAAGTCTGAATATCTTAAGTAATAGATTAATAAGCCCAGAAAAATACAAGAGATGATCTATAACTTTTGTTCAAGTATTTTTGTATTCAATATTTTTATATATTTTTATGGTACCAGTCTATGTGTATTCTGGATGATTAGACAGCGATTTATTGATTTATGTTTTTACAATTCATGTGATATTATCAATTTTTGGAACTTCAATTTTTTCTGAAATTCTCTCAAATTACAGATATATTTTGCTCGGATTATACTGAAGTTTTATCGGACTTTTTGTATCAGTTCTAATTTCATTTTTAGTTTTTGTAAGTTTCTCAAAATGAAATCAAAGCTTATATATCCTAGTTTGACTAATAATAATCATAAATTTATTTGTAAATTTGACTAGATCTTTATTTGAATATGGCTATTATATGCTCTTCAAACACACAGGATTTGACCAACTCGGAGATATTTTCTCAAAAATCGAAGAGGAAGAAATAGAAGTAATAAAAAAAGCTCGAGAAGAATTAGAAAAATTTAATTAATTTTTAACTGATAAATTATGCGCAGTGAAACAAGTGCCCTTGGGGTACAACAAATTGCAAAAAAAGTAATAGAAATCTATTTGAACGAAAAGAAAATTCCAACTCTAGATGAGCTTTGAATTTCAAAACACCCAGACTTAAATACTAAAAATTTGAGTTTTGTTACTCTATATAAAGACGGAAGTGTAATCGCATCAAGTGGTAGAATTAATCTAAAAAAACCAAATACAATCGCAGAATTAATAGAAAATTCTCTATTTTGTCTGAAAGATCCAAGATTTATAGAAGCTATAAAAAATCCAGCGGAAATTAAAAATGTAAGTTTTAGAGTAGATATTATAACTCCTAGCCAAAGAGAAGTTATAAACAAAATTGATGAGATTGATATCAAGAAAAATTGACTAATTTTAATTAGCCAAAACCACTGAAAAATCTGAGTAATTTTACCAAATATCGCAAATCTCATCACTACAAATGAAGATTTATTTACACTAGTTTGTAAAAAAGCAGAGCTAGATCCAGCAACGCTTAAAGAAGAAGACTACATTCTCTACAAAATCGAATCTACAATTTTCTCTGATTTTTAAAATCTATAATTTATGCCTATATTTTCTGTAAATATGTTTTGAATTACTATAGCTCCGAGTTATTATTGATTAATGTATGGTCTCGGTTTTATTGGGGGGTATTTAATTATCAAAAAAAGATGATTATTATCGGAAGCATTGCTTGATAATCTCACTTTGTATATATTTTTTGGAGTGATATTTTGAGGAAGATTTGGATATGTAATTTTTTATAATTTACCTTTTTATCTACAAAACCCAGGTGAAATCCTGAAATTCTGGCATTGATGAATGAGTTTTTTTGGTGGGGCTATTTGAGTTATTTTAGCAATGATAATTTTCGCTATTAATAATAAGGAAAAATTAAATAATAGATTCCTGCCTTCGCAGGAATGACAGGGGGGACAGGAATGACAGGGCTTCGCTAATTTCTATGATATTGCTGATAATGTTGTGACGATACTACCAATTTGACTTGGACTTTGAAGAGTTTGAAATTACTTAAATAAAGAGCTTTTATGATTTGAATATTCGGGATTTTTGGCGGTATATAAGAACTGAATTTGATATTTTCCTTCTCCACTTCTGGAGGCCCTTCTTGAATGATTAGTCCTATATTTTATATTGAGTTTTTTATTTAAAAGAAGAAAATATCTCGGGCAAATTTGATGAGGATTTTTATTTTTTTATGGAATATTTAGGTTCTTAATTGAATTTGTTAGAACTCCAGATGTGCAAATTTGATATATATTTTGATGGATAACTATCGCTCAAATAATGAGCATTCCAATGATTTTAATTTGACTATATTTTTGATTATTTTTTAAAAAATACCCTGCAAATGCAAAATAAAACAATTTCAAATTCACTAATTTTAATAAGTCTAATTATAACATTGGCAAGTTTTATTTATGAGCCAATTTTGAATTTTTGAATGAATAATTTTTATTTATCAGGATGAAATTTTGTAGCAGTCTTGGCTCAATTTACACTCTACCAATTCTTGCATTGATGATTTTTGCACTTACTTTCAAATTCAATATTTATCTATTTATTCTGAAATCAGATAGAGGCTTTAATTTGAAAAAATAAATATATTTTGTTTTTTATTTTAAATGCTCTTTTTGTTGGAATTTCACTTTTATTTTTGAGCAGTGGAAATACAATTTGAATAAGTGGCTTTGCTATGGCACTTTTGGCTTATTATTTTCTTGAGTTAAAATGAAGAAATCATCCAGATTACAAGTGAGCTTTATTTTTTTTAATACTGAATATTAGTATCTGATTATGATCTAATATAAGTTTTGTTGGCCATCTTAGCGGAGCTATTTTTGGGGCAATTTTCTATTATAGTTTGAGAAAATTTAAATACTAAATCAAATACATTACTGTCATTTCCGCACCCCGCAAGGGAGTATAAACTCCGGCGGGAATCTACCATATATTTAAATCAAATTCCTCCAGAATTTTAAATCATTAATTTTTGACCAAACTTCTTTAATTTCTTCTTTTACTTTATCTAAATCTTCCTCTCTAAAATCCACATTTACAAAAGGATATTTACCATCCTTTCACTCAACAAACTCAATTGCAAGGGAATTTACGCTATATTTAGAGGCGAGAGTATTATCAAGAGAAAACATTATTTTATAAAAAAGTAATTGACGGAAATATTTGCCATCTCAAGACTGAGTAGCTCATTTTATATCATTTAAACTTCTAGTCTTCCCTGTTTTATAATCTACTAAAATTACTTCATCATTATTTGCAGGCTCGATTTTATCTATTTTCCCAGTTAACGGAATTCAGTCAAATACAATATTTTTTGACCTAAAATTATATTCAAGTTCGAGTGGAAGTGTAAATTCTCTCTTATTATCATACCACCCGCTAAGTCCTGTAATTCATTTTTCTTTTAATTTCTCAAAATCAGGTTTTGAGAGAATTTCCTTATTAAGAAGCCACACAAAATATTTTTCTAGGAAATTTTTGTCTGGTGGATTTCCAGTTTTTTTGAATTCTAAATAAAAATATTCGAGAGTTTTGTGGTAAACTTTCCCAAAAATTGTAAATTCATTATCTTCAAATGGATATTTAAAAATCACATCACGCAAAAATATTCTCGGATCTTCTATAAATTTATTGAGGTCTGATGCTGAGAGTTTATAATTTTTAAGAAATTCTTGAATATAAAGTTCTTCTTCCTTATTGACAAGTGAGTCAAAAGAGATAATTTTAAATTCATTTTTTACAATATTGTTTAATACAATATTCTCAACCATGCGAGGAGTAAGCTCAATTTCTTGTAAAAATTCTGATTGCAATTTGGCTTTGTTATCAACTCAAGTAGGAAAAGATAAAGTTAACTTTTTCTTCGCTCTCGTTAAACTTACAAAAAATAATCTTCTTTCCTCTTCATTTTCTACAGCTCAAGCCAAATCTTCGGTAAGTGTAGATCCTATAATTCAAAATGGAAGCTTAATTTTATCAACTACTTTTCTAGATCCCCAATTTCAAAGTAGTAAAGAAGGCAAGAAAACATTTTCAAATTCAAGTCATTTTGATTGATGAGCTGTCATTATTTGAACTCCAGCAATGCTAGATTTTAAGATATTTCTAGAAATTGTAAGATTATATTTATAAAAATAGCTGATTTTTTTGAAAAAAATCTCTGGAGTAATGTCTTTATCTAATTCTACCAATTTTTTCACATAATTTAAGACTGTAAAAATGTCTTCTAAATCAGAAAAATTTCAGTTTTTCTCTACAAATTCTATGAAACTAAACTTCTCTAAAATTGTTTTGAAAAAATTGTAAAAATTAGAGCTAAGTTCCGCTTGGCAATCTAGAATTTTCCCTACAAAGTTTGTAATTTTATCAGCTTGAGTAATTTTCTGGTCTATTCAACTTTGCTCTTGTTCAAAAAAAGCCTGTTGTAAATCGGTTGGTTTTGAGATGGAAGTCAAAAATTCAAAATTAGAAATTAATTCAAATAATTTTTTCTTTAATTCTGGCTTGTAATTGAGATTATAGAGCTTTCTCAAGATTATTAAAATATCTAGTTTATTAACATCAGCTATTGGACTTCTTAAAATATTTGCTAGTTTGGAATCATCTTTGTGTGGATCTACAACTATTTCAATCAGAGAAATTAGTAATTTTACAAATCTAGATTTTAGGATATTTGATTTTAGTTTGCTTTCTACTGGAATTAAGTTTGTTTGTAAAAAATCAGAAAAACTCTCAACTTCGCTATTTGTCCTAACAATTATTGCAATATCTTCGTATTTTTCTCAAGTCTCAACCAATGCTTTAATTTGGTCCAGAATAAAAGCCTTTTCTTCAATATCATTTTTACAAATAAATAAATCTGGTTGTGAATCAAATTTTTTATTTGAGACAAGTTCTTTTGAAAGTCCTGGGATAAAATTAGAAATTCTTGATTTATTATGATTTATGGATTTTGATGCAACATCCAAAATTCCTTGGGTAGATCTGTAATTTTGCTTTAAAACTACAAATTTTGTAGCTTCGTATTTTTTTGAAAAATAAAGCATATTTTCAAGATTTGCTCATTGGAATCTGTAAATACTCTGATCATCATCTCCCACTACCATTACATTTTTATCATCACTTTCGCTCAATATTAAATCAATTATTTCATTTTGCGCATTATTTGTATCCTGATATTCATCAATCATTATAAATTGGTATTTTTCCGCATAATTAAGCCTTAAATTCTGGTCTTCTTTAAATTTTTTCAACACAAAATCAATCATATCAGAAAAATCATAAAGTCATCTTTCATTTAAAATTTGTAAATATTTCGCATAAATATCATTTAATTCAGTGAGTTTTAAAATATGCTTTTCTGATTTTTCTTTTTCACTGGCATATTTTTTGAGTTTTTGGTCAATTAAATCTAGTGTCTCCTCATAATTTTTTCTCTGCTCTTCAATAATAATTTTGAATTGTTCGTTATCAATTCACTCTTGTTTTAGCTTTGAAATACTATCTTTAATAGATCTTAAAAAATGATATTTATCATAAGGCGAACTAAGTGCCTCATAATTTCCAGAGTCTATAATCTGCTCTAAAATCTCAATTTGTTCAATATCATCAATGGTCTTAAAGGCTCTAAAAGAAAGGAATTTCTCAGGAAAATCCGAAATTACATCATTACAAAAAGAGTGAATTGTAGAAACATTTATCTTGTAACTATCAGCTCCAATAAAGTCAAAAAGCCTCTTTTTAAGTGAAATAATCCCCGCCTCCGTAAAAGTCGTAATCAAAATATTTCTCGGATCCACTCAAGTTTTCAAAATAATATTTGCAGCTCTCAAAGCCATAATCTGAGTCTTCCCCGTCCCCGGTCAGGCCACCACCATCACGGGTCCATAAATACTATCCACAGCATTTTTCTGCTCAGTATTTAGCACGCTATAGGCCTTTTCAAAGTTTTGAGTGTTTTGCATAAGTTACATTAAATTAATGAGTTATATTTATTCAAAAAGATAACAAGAATATCTAGATAATTTATAATCTTCTATCCCTCTTTTAGCTTCACTACAGAGATAAACCATTTTCCTGACGTCAGGAAAATGGTCATCTTTTTTCATTTTCTAAAATATAAAATTCTATTTATACACAAAGTATATATCTAAATTCTAAAAGTCAAAAGATTTTTCAAAATTATCAAAAACTTTCAAAATAATACCGCTTTTTCGACATAAATCAAATGATAATTTAGGAAGATTCAAATTATTTATTTTTGTTTGATTATTTTATATAATTTATATACTAGATTTACAAATTATACCTTATCTAATTCCTAATGAAAACATCTAATATTCCTACATCTAATCAAAAAATTGTTGGTCCTGAGAGATTAGAAGAAAAGAGAAAAATAAAAAAATTGAAAGATGAAAATGAAAAAAGAAGAAGAGCCATAGAGGCAATAGTTAGATATTCAGATAGTCTAAATTGGCAAAAAAGACATAACTAACCTGAAAAAAATGAAAACGGACGAAGTAATAATAAGACAATCAGATATTCACGGTAAAGGTGTATTTGCTGCACGTGATTTTAAATCTGGTGAGATTGTTCTCCGATGGGATAAGTCGGTTATTTTGTCTGACAAAGAAGCTGAGAAATTATCCGATGATGAAAAATGTTATGTAAATTTCATGGAGGGTGTACACATATATATGCAAGAACCTGAAAAATATGTGAATCACTCTCTTAATGCAAATACAATTGCAAAACAATTCTGTGATATTGCCACACGAGACATAGAAAAAGGTGAAGAAATCACTTCAAATTATAAACTAATAAATTAAACACTATGAAAATCACATTTGTTACAACTTGAGGAACGATAGATAAGGATTATGCGTCTTGCGCGGGAAATTATAATTTTGAGATTGGAGAGCCGGCGATAAATAGAATTTTGGAGAAAGTAAATCCAAATTTTCTATATGAGGTTATTTGAATTCTAAAAAAAGATAGTCTGGATATGGACGAAAAAGATAGAAATTTGATTTTTGATGTATGCAAAGATATTTGAAATGACAAAATAATAATCACACATGGAACTGATACTATGGTTAAAACTGGGGAAAGATTAAATGAAATTAAAGATAAAGTGATAATTCTAGTTGGTTCTTCAAAACCTGAAAAATTCAAGGGTTCTGATGCCTCATTCAATATTGGTTGTGCGATTGGTGCGGTTAATTGTATGAAAAATTGAGTCTATATTGCGATGAACTGAAGAATTTATGATTGGAATAATTGCCAAAAAGAGAGTGAAACAGGTCAGTTTATTTGTAATTAGATTATATTTTAAATTTTTTATTTTTTAATGTTAAAAACATGCTTACAACTCTAGATTATTCACTGATTATAGCTTATATCATTATCGTTTTAATGGTGGGTTTATCTGCTGGAAAAAAAGAAACTAAAGAGGAATTCTTAATAGCAGGAAGAAAACTTAATTTTTTTACTACCGCCGTGACACTATTCGTGAATAAAGTTGGAGCTGGTATATTATTAACTTATTCTGCATTAGTATATCTTTATGGCGCTGGAGCTATTTGGTTTTTTATTGGAGCTATCTTTGGATATTTTGTGTTCTATTTTTTCGCTAAAAAAATTAAAAAAATGGCAGATGAGAAAAATTTTTACACTTTAGCAGATTTTTTCTTTGATCAAAAAGGGAAATTGGCAGGATTTTTAGTATCACTTATTGTAGTTATATCAATGTTTTGATGGGTAGTTGTAAATTTTACAGGAGGAGCAAAAATATTAACAGAATATTCTCCTATTAATTTTGAATGGGCGGTAATTATTATGTGAGCTGTAGTATTATCATATTTATTAATGGGTGGATTCAAGGCAGTTGTCAAGACTGATATCATCCAAGGATTTGGTTTATTCACAATACTCTTTTTAATAATATTCTCATTGTTTTTTAATATTCCCACTTTTTCAAAAATAAATATAGATTTTTTTAGTATACCTATCGGTCAAATTGTTAATTTCTTCCTAGCAGGACTATTGTTACCTTTTGCTGCTGCAGAATTATGGCAAAGAGTATATGCCGCCAAAAATATTGAAAATCTAAAAAAATGATTAATAATATGATCTACAATGTATGTTATAGTTGGGATATTATTGACACTTATTGGATTAATTATAAGAACTAATCTGCCTAATTTAACTAATGATATTGTTTTAGTTGTAGGGTTAAATAAATTATTACCAGTAGGTCTTGCCTGATTGCCGATTGTGCTTTTTTGTTTTGCTGCCCTATCAACTACAGATACTTTTTTATTCTCTTCGAGCGCCTCATTGGTTCAAGATTTATTGTTGAAATCTAATTTCATCAAAAAAGAAAACTTACTAAAAATAATGCGAATATCTATTATTTCATTAACAATTTTTGCAATTATTTTATCTATAATAATAAGAAATCTTGTAGATACTACATTCTTCTTTGTTGCATTAATGATGTCGCTAGGATTACTAGTTTTAATTATTTGGGTTAATCCAAAAATCAATAAATACAGTATAAATTTATCTATTTTATTTAGCTTGGTTGGAGTAATTTTACTAGCAATTTTAAATGGAATTTCTACATCATTAGTTGTATATAGCCTATGATTATGTGTAGCAGGATTAATTATTGGAGGTTGATTTAATTATTTTAAAAAATGATAAAAATCATATATATAATTCCTGGTTTTTGAGAAAATACAAAAAATAAAAGATATTTTGAAATTCAAAAAATCTTAAATAATCAAGGTTTTAAGATTATTTCTGTTAAAATTTCTTGGAAAAATAGAGTTATGAGTGATTATGTAAATGATTTTTTAAATCAATTTAATAAGCATACTAGCGAAGATGAGATTTATTTATTATGATTTTCATTTTGAGCAATGATATCGTTTATTGCATCAACTAAAATTAATATAAAAGCTCAATTTCTTTGTTCACTTTCACCATATTTTAAAGAAGATATTCCCCTAATAAAAGAGTGGCGGAAAAAAAATATTTGAATTAAAAGAATAAAGGATCTTAGCTCTATTTCTTTTGATGAATTAGTAAAAAATATTAAATGTAAAACCTATATTTTTTACGGAGCTAAAGAATGAATTGAAATAGAAAGAAGAGCAAAAGATGCTGGTAAAAAAATTAAAGATAATGAGCTATTAAGAATAGAATGAGCTAAACATGATTTATGACAAGATTCGTATATTAACGCAGTTAAAGAGGTTATTTTAAAAATATAATTTATTTATGGAAAAACTTTTATTTACAAAATCTATTCTAAAAGAAAGACTACCAAATGAAAATAGGCTAATTTCTGTGATGTCTAGGCATACTTTAGAAGACGGGATAACACCAGATGAAAGAATTATAGAAGGAGTTAGTTTTGATGAGTGGAAGGTAGAATTTGCGCCTCCTGCCAAATTAGTTTGAGCTTATTATAGAAAAGAAATATCTTGGGAGGAATATGAAGAAAAATATTTGGAATTTTTACGAAGTAAGGAAATTATAAAAGAGGTTATATCTTTTGCAAAAAGATGTGTAGAGGAAATAATTACTCTCGAATGTATTGAAGAAACAGCCGAAAAATGTCATCGTCGTGTATTTGCTGAAGAATTACAAAGACATCAGAGTGAATTGAAAATTGTTCATTTATAATTTAATTTTTGGACTTTTTAATTAAAATGATTATATTGAGAGTGAATTTTATTTTATAATCTAGAAAATTATGAATAAAAAAATTATAATACTTATAGCTATAATTGTTGTAATTATTAGTCTGGCTATCGCATCAAAGAATTATATTAAACAATATTCATTAACTGGTGATAAAAATATTCCCACATCTATTCCATCAGCAGATAATGAGATAATTATTCAAATTTTTGCTTTTTCTCCAGAGACACTCAATATCAAAGTTGGTACAAAAGTTATTTGGAAACAAAATGACCAAATGCCCCATACAATTGTCTCAAATGAAGGATTATTTACTAGTGATAATCTGAAACTAGGCGATGAATTTAGTTTTGTCTTTACAAAAGCTTGAGAGTATAATTATTATTGCTCTATTCATCCTTCTATGAAAGGGAAAATAATTGTTAAATAAAAAAAGCTTATGAGTATAATTTTCAAAAAATCACTTGTTGTCGCATTTATTACGATATTTGTGGATTTTTTGTTTCACTATTTTTTGACACATCCGATGGAATCACTTACTTATTTTGTTATAAAATTTTTATTAGCATATTTTATATCTTCAGCAATGTTCGGCTCTGATATTTACAAAAGCAAGAGTGAATGACATTTATGGTCGACTATTTTTGTAGTTGGTTTGATTTTTAGTACACTTATGAGTATTTATTATAGATCGTGGGAGTTAGGAGAAGCATGAGTGCCTTTTGGCTCAAGGGCACCAGATATTATCGGTATAGCGAGGAATAATTTGCTTCTATTTAGTGGAATTTGGTGGTTATGACATGCACTATTTTTTGCTACTGGAGTTTTGATTGCTAATTTAATAACAAAAGAAAGAGGACTATAAAAAAGATTGCTAACATATTAAAAAATTCTTTGTTTAACATATAAATATAGAATTATGGCAAATCATTTAGAACATATCTCAGAAAAATCAACTCACAATAATTATGGAATAGATAAACATATTGGCCATAATATTGAAATATTTTTCAGAAAGTTCTGGATAAGCCTAATTCTCTCAATTCCTGTAATCTTATACTCTGATATTTTTCAAAAATTTTTTAAATGGGCTCCTCCAGATTTTATCTGATCATCATACATGCCTCTATTATTAAGTTCAATCATATTTTTTTATGGCGGATGGATATTTATTATTGGTGCATGGCGAGAAATACGTTCATATCTTCCTGGCATGATGACACTTATAAGTATAGCTATTTCAACGGCTTATTTTTGGAGTATTTATGCAGTTTTTGCTCATGAAGAAACTTTATTTTGGGAGATTGCAACACTTATTACTATTATGTTTCTGGGTCATTACATTGAAATGCGAACTATAGGTGGAACTCAAAATGCATTGAGAGAATTAGCAAAATTACTTCCAGATACTGCTGAAATTATTCAAAATGATAAAATAAAAACTATTGCTGTTTCTGAACTTAATGAGAATGATATTATACTTGTGAGACCTGGAGCTCAAATTCCGGCTGATGGGAAAATTATAGATGGAGAATCAAATATAAATGAATCAATGGTTACTGGAGAATCAAATCCAGTTTTTAAGAAAAAGGATGATTTTGTTGTCGCTGGCACTATAAATGGTGATGGTGCTCTTAAAATAAGAGTTACAAATATTTGAGAAAAAACTTTTCTCGCTTGAGTTATACATCTAGTAAATGAAGCACAGATGTCAAAATCACGACTTCAAGTTCTCTCAGATAAAGCTGCATTATTTTTGACTATTATTGCTATTCTATGATGATTAATTACATTAACTGTCTGGCTTTTAGTTGGTGCAAATATTAATTTCGCTGTAGCAAGATTGGTGGCTGTACTTGTAATTGCGTGCCCACATGCTCTAGGTCTTGCTGTGCCTCTTGTTGCCTCAATTTCCACTACCAAAGCGGCACAAAATGGTTTCCTTGTAAAACAGAGAATTGCCCTAGAAACTGCTCGCACAATTGACGCGGTACTTTTTGATAAAACTGGAACACTTACAAAAGGTGAATATGGGGTTATAGATATTTTTAATACAGAAAATCATACCAAAAAAGAAGTTTTAGAATTAGCTGCTTCCCTTAATTTATTATCTGAACATCCAATATCTAAGGCTGTACTTACTGAAGCTAAAAAACAAAAACTCTCTTTAAAAGAAATAAATAAATTTGAGGCCCTAAGAGGTAAAGGTATAAAAGCTTTTGTAGGGGAAAAAGAGATATTAATTTGAGGTTTTACTCTTTTAGAAAGTAATAATATCAATGTCTCAACTAAACTTTCTAAGCAAATTCAAGATGCTGGCAAAAAATGACAAACTATTATTTTCGTTATTGAAGATAAAATACTTCTTTGAGCGATAACTCTCGCGGATGTTATCAGAAAAGAATCTTATGAGGCAATTTTACAACTTAAAGAAATGGGAATTCAAACCATAATAATTACAGGAGACTGAGAAAATACTACAAAATGGGTAAGTCAAGAACTTGGAATTGATAAATATTTTGCTAAAGTTTTACCACATCAAAAATCAGAAAAAATAAAAGAACTTCAGGCTCTTAGCTTAAAAGTTGCAATGGTAGGCGATGGTATAAATGATGCACTAGCACTGACGCAAGCTGATCTTGGAATTGCTATTGGCGCAGGAACAAATGTGGCTATTGAATCAGCGGGTATTGTCCTTATTAGGAATGATCCCAGAGATATTGAAAAAATTATTAAATTGTCAAAAATGACATATTCAAAAATGATTCAAAATATTTTTTGGGCAACTGGATATAATATTATTGCATTGCCTCTTGCAGCCGGTATATTTGCCTTTAAAGGAATATTACTTCAACCGGCAATTTCAGCAATATTTATGTCTTTAAGTACTATTATTGTAGCTCTAAATGCTTTACTTTTAAAAAATAAAAATCTAAATTAGATATTAAAATCTACTTACTGTAGATTTTTATGAAGATTTTAAGATAAATACTAAAAATCTTCGCCATTTTAGAAGAACTACAAAAAATATTAGATTAGCTTTCTTAAATTTTTAAGTAGTTTTTCAATTATTTCTTAACCTATTTGTATATGATGGGATATAATTATATGATGGGTGGTAATATAGGAATTATGTTTATTTTTTCCTGACTCATCTATGTTCTAGTAATTATTTTACTAGTTTTGTGTATTATTGCATTACGGAAATATATTAATAAAATGTAGTGTATTAATACAAAATATTTTATCGTCAATTTAATTAAAATTAGCTCTATTTGAATATAATTCTAGAGTAGAACTCTAAAAAATTGACTATTTTCAGTAATCTATATACTTAATACTTAAAAAGTAATAAGGTAAAAATTCTTTGAATTTTTGAATCAAAAAAGTATATTGAAAATAACTTTATAAATAATTCAACAAAAAATGACTGATTTAATAAAAATAGTTCAAAAATCTTTTGAAGATATAAAAATCACTGATGAAACTTGATTTGAATTTTGGTCTGCTCGCGATTTGATGAAAACTTTATGATATGTAAAATGGCAAAAATTTGAGTGAGTAATAGAAAGAGCAAAAGACTCTTGCAAAAATAGCTGACAAATAATAAAAGATAATTTCTTATCTCAAGATGAGTTTTTACCGGAGCCGGTAAAAACCTCAATTAAGTGATGAAGGCCAAAAGAAAATTATTTTTTAACGAGATATGCTTGTTATTTGATAGCTCAAAATTGAGACCCAAGAAAACCAGAAATTGCTTTTGCTCAAACTTATTTTGCTAGTCAAACAAGAAAACAAGAAATTTACGAACAAAGAAGCGAAGAAAATAAAAGGCTCGAAGCAAGAGCAAAGCTAAAAATCTCAGAAGAAAAAATAGAAGAGACTGTTTACAATAGATGAATTACACTACCTGTTGAATTTGCAACTTTCAAAAATAAAAAAATTGAAACTTTGTATAATATGTCAGTAAAATCATTGAAAACAAAAAGATGAATACCGGAAAATAGAGCTTTGGCTGATTTTGATAATGAAGTTGAACTAAAAGCAAAAGATTTTATCTATGCAATGACAGATCATAACATAAAAGAGAAAAATATTATTTGAAAGCAAAATCTTGAAACTGAGCTCATTTCAAATGCAAAAGAAACAAGAAAAACTATGCTAAAAAGATGAATTATTCCAGAAGAATTAAAAGCCCAAGAAGATTTGAAATTCATTGAAAAAAGGAGAATACAAGAGTCTACAAGACTTGAAGATAAAGGTAAGAAAAGGATAAGATAGTTTATTTTAGTAATTTTAATATATATGAAAAATTATAGTAAAGATATTTCAATATTAGAGAAAGCTATAAATGAAGATTATAGCTTACATCATTTACTTGAATTATATAAATCAAAAAAATACTCTTATTTTTTATTTTCTAAAAAAGTAAAAATCATATTTTTAATTTTATCTATTATTACAATAGTATTGTGATTATTTAATTATTTAAATATTATTACTATTTTTTGAATATTATGAACTTGATATTTTTCATATTCTTTATGAGTAATTAAGTGATATAATATTTGATCGGATGAATGATTAAGAGACTGATTTGAAAGTTGATATAATAATTGTAATTTACAAATTTTGAAAATACTGATAGAACAAAAAAGTGATAATATCAAGAATCCAGAGAAAGGAATGCTTAATATATTTACACTTTTTTTGAGTAATAAGTTTAGTAGTTATACAGATTTATTAAAAGATAAAAATATGATTGAATTTGAAATAAACAAAATCATTGAAAGAGAAAAGTTAATATATTGGGATAAATGATTTAAAGATTAAATTTTAAAAAATTGAAAAAATATTCAAATTATAAATAAAACTTTTTAAAAATGAACACAGAAACTAAAAATCAAATTCATCAAATTATAGATGAACTTATAAAATTATCTGAGTGAGTAAAGGAGTGAATAATAAAAAATAAAGAAGTTAACTTGTGATTTTCTTGAAATATAAAAAAAGTTTATTCAATTTTAGAAAATGATTCTTTCGAATATAAAAAATTTGATAATTGGAAAACTACAAATTACCATACTATTTGGACTTTATCAAGAGAAGAAGAAAAATATGCAAAATGAGATAAAAGTATTCAAGATTTAATTTGAATATTAAAAGAAATAACTGGATATAATCATATAGAAAATGAAAAACATTTTAAAATTGGAGAAAATTATCAAATAACAAGATATTTATGAAAATTATTTCAAAATGCTAAAAATGAAATTTTTATAGTTGATGGCTATATAGATTCTAATCTATTTGATTATATTGAAGAAATTGAAAAAAGTATAAATATAAAAGTTCTTACATCTTGAAACTATAAAACAAATTTTAAAAATTTATATTTAACTTATTCTGATTGAAATTTAGAAACAAGAATATCTAATACAAATATTCATGACAGATATATAATTTTGGATCAAAAAATAATATATTTAGTTTGAGCTTCGTTAAATTGAATTTGAAAAAGTGACTTTAGTATAAAACAATTAAATGATATCAGTAAAATTAATGATTTGTATGATATTTGGAACAATTCTTTATATTTAAATTAATTGTTTTATTACTAATAAATGGACTTATGTGATTTTATGATGCCTTAGTTTTTCCGACTATCGTCGGATTTTTTTCTCCCCCAAAAACTTCGTTATCACTCGCAAAAAAGTTTTTGATTTATTCTGAAAATCATCTATAATACTGGAAATCAACAAAAACAAAAAGTAGATGTAAAGGGTCGTTGCACTTGATTTTTCTCCCATATTTTGCTCATACTTCGCAAAACCTCTCATAGAAGCAAACGTTATATTCAATTCGGGCTGGCTTTAAAAAGAAATATTTATTAATGGAATTACATATAATGGCTATTATGATTAAAACATCAAAACCAAATATACAAACTTCCAGGGTTACTGAACGTATAAATGCAGAAGCATTTAAATTACTCGAGAACCATCCAGAAGGTTTGCGTTGGTCAGAACTGCTCTCAAAGATTAAGAAATCAGATCCCACTTTTCATCCAAAAACTGTCAACGGAAGTATCTGGAAACTTGTCGAAAAATTTCCTGACAGAATTTATAAACCATCTAAGGGGCTTTTCCGTTTACTGAAATATAAATAAGCCTCTTTATATAACCTCACTTCAATAAAAAAATTTGCTTTTTATTTAAAATTTATATAATATAATTGTCAATTATAATCATAATGGCTGAAAAAGATTATACAGCCTGAAGATTGTCTTTCTTGAAATGAATGCTCTCAAGACAAATTTTCCAAACTCCATATTTCCAAGAAAAATACGAAAAACAAGCCAAACTAAATATAGAAAAGGAAATAGCTTTATTAGAAAATAACCAAAAATGATAACCCCCGTTCACATCGCATTTGATCTAGGTGTTTATTTTGTTCTCAAAGAAGCCGGATTAGTTACTACAAATAATCTAGATTTGCTTTTTCTTATTTCAGCTCAACTAATTGATTTGGATCATCTTTTTTCAAGACCAATTTATCACCCAAGAAGAAACTGATTTAAAACCCATTTTCTGCACAAAAATTGGTTAGGCGTAATTATTATCTCTTTAGTATTTATGCTATATAGACCACTTTTATTTCTCTGAATAGGGCTAATTTCGCATATCTTTCTAGATTTTATTTATTTGAAGATATATAAGATAAAGTAATAAATTTAAACCTAACTAATAAAAAAATATGAATATTTATACAATTACTGCGGAAACACCTTCAAAAGAAAATAATTTAAAAAGAAGATCTAATATTTTTGAAAAATATTATATTCCTCATTTGATAAAATTAGATATATTTAAGAAATGAGATAAATGTATTGAGTTATGATGTGGACAATGACATAAATTACAAAAACTTATAAATAATTTCCCGGAAGTTGAATTTTCTTGACTGGAAAAATCTGAAGTTATGTTAAGTAAGGCGAAAGAAAAATTATTAAATATAGAAGTCAAAAAATGAGATATATTAAATTTATCAAATTTAAATCAAGCTTATGATATTATCTTCTTATCGCAAGTTCTTCATCATCTTGATGAAAAAGATAGGAAAGATGCTTATAAAGAAATATTTAAAAAATTAAAAAATGGTTGATATATTATAATAATTGATAGTTTTAGACCAGAATCATCTGTAATAAAACAAAAAATATGGGATATAACAAATAGATTTTATGCAGTCTTATCACAATATCCAATATCTTCTTTGGGAGAAAGATTAAATCACGCAATAAACAGTATTTTAGTGCCAGATTTTTATAATCCGGAAGATTTCTGATATTTTTCACCAGAAAGAAATAATGTATTATGATGAGAAAATCAGGAATTAACATTGTTACATACCATCACACCAAAAATATTCCAAAATACAATTCCTTGTATTTCAGATATGCTTATTTATCAAAAATTATAATTTTTTTCAATTCAAATTTGGTACCCTCAACACGAATTGAACGTGTGTCTAAGCCTTAGGAGTGCCTTGTTCTATCCACTGAACTATGAGGGCTAAAATAGATTATCTAAGAATTACTGTCATAATTGTCTTCACTAGTATCTTAAAATCAAGAAGTAAACTCCGGTTCTCGATATAGAAAATATCAAGATTTACTTCATCGTCAAAATCATTATTCTCCCTTCAATTCACTTGAGCCATTCCGGTAATTCAGGGCTTTATTGTAAGGACTCTTTTTTGGTATTCTTTGTAAAGTTTTACCTCTCTTGGCTGATGAGGCCTAGGTCATACAAGACTCATATTTCAAACTAGTACATTAAATAGCTGTGGAAGTTCATCTATTGAAAATCTCTCAATTATCGCTCAAATTCTAGTTTTTCTTGGGTCATTCTCTATTTTGTAGAGAGGTCCGGTTCTGGTGCTTTTTTCCTTAATTAATTGCTTTTCATATTCTAGTGCTTCGTCTTCTTTGTGATCTACTCAGTAAGAATCTTTAATACAATATTCCCGCTTCATATAGCGAAATTTGTATAAATTGAAAAAACTTTGATTTTTTCAAACTCTCTTATTTTTGTAAATTGCCGGTCAAGATGGGTCTTCCAGCTTGATTAGAATTGAAATAATTAGAAAAAATGGGAATAAAAAAATTAAAGAAATAAAACTTATTATAATATCAAAAAACCTTTTAATTACCCTTCACCAAGGAGAAAGTCAAATACTTTTTATTTCTGTAATTGGTATTTTTCCAAGAAATGATACTTCTGTGTTATTTTTAATTAAATCGAATGAATTAGAGAGATATTTATATTTCACTCAATAAATTCTAGAATATTCAAAAATTTCCTCTAAATCTAGTGAGCTATAATCTGTATTTATTAGAATTATTTCATCTAATTCTTGATTTTTTATAAGTTTTTTTAGCTCTTTAATATCTCATAAATAAGCCAAATTTACATCTTCTATTTTACTAAAATTTATATAACCCAAAATATCATAATAAAAGGTTTTTTTGAATTCGTCTATTACTTCATTATTTTCTCATTTTAAAATTAAAATAACTCTATTTTTAGAGAAAACTCAAGATCTAATTAGTTTCTTTATAAGTAAATCGAGTAAAAATCTCTCGAAAATTATCGCAAAAAATGCGATAAGCAAAGCAAAAAATATAATAAGCCTTGGAATTTCCACTCTATATAAATATCATAGCGCAAGATATAAGATGGCTACATAAAATAAAAACCATATAAAAAAACTCCTTGCGATATCAAAAAATTCTTTAACTTTTGAATTTGAAATTTTGATTTTGTATAATCCAGAAAAAATGAAAATAAGTGAAAATAAAATACTTCCCAAGATAGCAAAATTAGTCAATTCTCCTGTTGCTATCGTCTTAATCGGAAGGTGAACTCCTGGAATTAAATCTGTCACAAGACGAATAGATCTAGCCATAAAAAATGCAAAAAACACCACAAAAAACTCCAAAGGAAGTCGTAGGGCTCAAAATGTTATTTCGTATTTTTTCATTTTAAATTTATTTAACTCATATTTTAAGTATATAAATTATTTGATAAAAACAAGTGTAAATAATAAATTTTGATTTTAAGAGTTTTTGGATATTATATATGCAATAATTTATTTTAAATATGCAAAACAACAAATTACTTTTTCTATTAATTCTAGTTTGATTTCTAATTTTATATCATGCCTTTGTTTTGATTAAAATCAGGAAAAAAGGTAAAATTATAAAAAATGAGGAAAATGAGATTATTAGCTTGTTTTTTTCTAAAGTAAACAAACTTCCGGCTTTTATTGAAATAATGAAAAAATATGTGAATTATCCTGATGTATTTGAGGAATTAATTCATCTACATAAACTCTGAATTATTTACAATATCTCAAGTATTTATGATTTACTTTCGCTAAATTCTAGAATTAATAAGGAATTTATATTTTTAATGAAGCTATCAGCTAAAATTCAAGATATTCACAAAGATTGAAATTTTTTGTATATCAAAAATTATATCTTGTTTTATGAAAAAGATATTGAAAAAGAAATTTCTGAGATAAGCTCTAAAATTGAAAATTACAACAAGCTCCTAAAAATCAAAAATTACCTTCTTATTTGACTTCTGTTCCCAATTTCTGAGAAGATTGAGTTATAATTTAATAGATTTCTCGACAAGCTCGAAATGACAGAATGGGCAGAAATGACAAATATTCCCCTATTTTAGGGGCAAGGGGTAATAATTATAATTATTTATCCCCTTTTGGAATAACTTTTTTTCATTTTTTGTAGATACTTTCCCTTGATTTTAACTCAATTATTATTGGAGTTCCCCAGAATCAAAAAAATTCTCTGATTTTATTTTCAAGATATCTTTTGTAAGAAAAATGGAAATGTTCTTTATGATTTACAGATATTAGGAATTTTGGTGGATTTACATCAACTTGACTTCAATAATATATTTTCGGTTTATGAGATTTTTTATTTCAAGTTGGCGGATGTTTGTACATAACTTGCTCCAAGAAATTATTAAATACTCAAGTTTTTACTCTTTTTAATCTTTCATCTTTAATTTTTGCTGCTACTTCAAGTATTTCATCAACTCTTTTTCCATTTATCGCAGAAGTAAAAACAGGCGTTACATAAGACAAGAAATCAAATTTTAATTTAAGATAACTCATATATTCTTTTTGGATTGTATCTTTATTTATTCCAGGTTTTTGGAGCACTTTATCCCATTTATTAACCACCAAAATTACTCATTTACTTTCATCTACTGCTTTTTCTATAATATGCTGATCTCCAGATGTAATTCCATCAAATCAATCAATAATAAGCGCCACAATATCAGATCTTACAATTGCTTTTTCACTCCTAATTACACTCCAATCTTCTATATTTTTATATCAAATTCTTCAAGCTCTTCTAATTCAGGCTGTATCAATTAATATAAATCTTCTATCTTGATGCTCAAAAATAGTATCAACGGAATCGCGAGTAGTTCCTGGCATATCTTTTACCATTACTCTATTTTCTCAAGTAATAGCATTAATTAGGCTAGATTTCCCTACATTTGGTCTTCCAATAAGAGCTAATTTTATATCAGTTTCACTGTAATCAACTTCTTTTATATTAAGTCATTTTTCTTTTAATTTGGCTGCTACTTTATTTTTTAATTCTGTTAGTCATTGTTTTTGGGCTACACTAGTAAATACAATATCCTCAAATCAAAGAGAATAAAGCTCATAAGCCTCATTTAATTTATTTTGGTTGTCAGCCTTATTTCAGACAATAATAACATCTTTTTCTAATTTTCTAATTTTCTTTACAATTTCTAAGTCCAAATCTGTTATTTTATCAGCCTCTAGCACGAATAATATTAAATTTGATTTATCAATTGAAGCATCTACTCTAGATCTTATGTCTTGAAGAATTTCATCTTTTGTTCCGCTTGTAATACCTCCACTATCAGCAATAATATAGCTAATATTGTTTTCCTCATCATTAACTTGATATTCCAAAATATCTCTTGTTGTATTTTCGATATCAGAAACTATGGCAATTTTATGCCTAGCTAATGAATTAAAAAGGCTTGATTTCCCCACATTTGGTCTTCCTATTATAGTAACTCTTCAGATCATATTTACATTTTAAATTAAAAAATTCTCACTCATTTAAGAATAAGTTTGCTGATTATATGAAAAATATGATTTTTTGCAAAAAGAAAAAAATGTAGGGAACGCAAATTTGCGTTCCCTACATTTTTAAAAATTTTTTAAATTATTAATTTATTAATTTCAAGTACCTCCAGTAAGACCAAATATAAATTGAACTAATGAATTAGCTAAAAATATAACAATTATTCAAATAGCAGCTTGAATAAGAATTGTTTTTCATTTTTTTACATTGTCATCTTTTCATCCAGCTGTAAGAATTAAAAATCATCCATATATAGCATATACTACAGCTACAACTCAGATAAATTTTAATGCATTTGTTAAAAGAGTTTGAACAGCATTAGGTGCAGATTCTTCTGTTCATTTCATACCCCCGCTAATATTATTTTTTCAAAGGTCCATAGCAGCATAAGTATCTTGAGCTAGTGCAACTAGCGCAATAGTTGAAAGTCAAACTTTCTTTATTAAGTTCATAAAATTATGATTAATTATAAAAAACAAGTCTATTATATATGTTTCAAAAAATAAATCAATAAAAAAAGAGTAGAAAATACTCTTTTTTTATTTATTATCTTACTTTTGGGTCAATAACATATGGTAATAAAGCCATATATCTAGCCACTTTAATAGCTTGAGCTAATTTCTTTTGATTTTTTAAAGAAACTCCAGAATAGTACCTAGGAACTATTTTATTGAACTTAGTTATATATTTTTTAAGTAGTTCAATATCTTTGTAGTCTATTATCTTTATTCCAGCCTCATCTATTGGGCAAACTTTTTTTGACATAATTTAGTTATGTTATGAATTAAAATTATTAAAATTTATCGTCTTCGTCTATAGTCTCAATATCATCTTCAACCACATCATCTCATCCTTCAAAATCTGATTTTTTATTTAAGAAAATTAAATTAGATATAACAACTTCTGTTTTATATGATCTAGTTTGGTCTTCTTTTTCAGTTATTTTTGTTTTTAATCTCCCTTCTACATACACTAATTTACCTTTTACAAGAGATTGTTCACATCTATCAGCTAGAGCTCACCAAGCAACACAGCTTGTAAATTCGGCTTCATTTTTCATTTCGTCTTTAGCATTTTTAAAATATCTATTTGTAGCTATTGTAAATAACGCTACTTTTTTACCTGATTCAGTTGTTTTTATGTATGGGTCTTTTGTTACATTTCAAATTAAAATAACTTTGTTAACAGTTCTCATAAAAATTATATTAAAGTAATAAATTAATCTTCTAATTTAATAAATATATGTCTCCAAATATCTTTTTTGATATTAAATAGTTTTGTAAGATCAAAAAAGGCTTTTCAATCAGATTCCAGAGTATATAACAAATAATGACCAGTACTAGAATTTTTAATTTTGTAGGCAAGATCCTTTACTCACCAATCATCTTCTCCCGCTAGTTTTACTCAAGCTTGTTTTAATTCCTTTTTAATTTCAGAAATCAAACTAACTCTTTCATCCTCCTGCATCTCAGGGTTTAAGATAAACATTAACTCATATTTTTTCATAATATCTATGGATTAATATCTTTAGGCTATTTTACCTAAAGAAGATATAAAATAAAATTGAACTTTCTCAAGTTCGTGAGAGATTATAAATTTTTTTATATAAAATGCAAATTTTTTTGTGAGAATTGCAAATTCATCTCATAATTTTGTTCTTCCTCAGTCCCCTCAACCTATGGGAAAAGTGAGGAAATGAGTGAGGGGAGTTTCTACAATCCCTCCAAAATCCCTTCTATAATCCTCTCCATTTTTTCTATCGAGGCAATTTCTACTCGTTCATTTACACTGTGAACATCATATATCATAGGTCACATTGAGATTGCGTTTGTGTCTGAAAGTCATGTGACAAGAGCTCCACATTCTAGTCAGGCATGAAGTGCTATAATTTGAGCGGGTTTTCATGTTATTTTTAAGATTTGTTCTTTTGCAAGTTTTACAAGAATTCCGTCTGGGTCATCTTGCCAACCTGGATATCATCTATCTAGATTAAGACAAAATCCCATAAATAAGAAATGTCTTTCAACTTGTTTTAGGAGATTATATAATTCACTATTTATGCTAGATCTAGCAAGATAACTTAATTTTAGTTTTTCTGATTCAATTTTTAAAATTCATAAATTTAGGGAAGTTTCAACGAGATTTGGTATTTTTTCGCTCATTTTATATACTCCAAGCTTTATTTCTCAGATTTTTTTAAATAAATTTATTCAATCTTTTATGATAATCCCACTTGAATTTAATTTTTCTAGACTAAAAGTAATATCTGGACAATCAAATTTAGTCTTAATTAGAGCTAAATAATCTCATAAATCTTTTCTAAATTTTCCTTCATCAGTTATTGAAATTTGGCAATCAAATTTATTTGGAATTACATTACTCGCAATTCAAGAAAAAACATCTCAAATACCCGAAATAGAATCTGAGATATTCAAAAATCATAAAAATACTTCGATGGCGTTTCCATGGTTTTTATCAATATCAACGCCCGAATGTCATCATTTCATTCCAGAAATTTCAAACATATAAATAGAATTTAAGATATTTTCAAACTCAAGATTTTTTTCTAAATTAATTCCAATTCCACCCGCTGAACTTATACAAACTTCTTGCTCATTTTCATTATCTAGATTTATAACTTTTTTACTTTTTAATAAGCTAAAATCAAGCTCCAAAACTCAACTCATTCAAGCTTCTTCATCTACTGTAAAAACAAGCTCTAATGGTGGGTGTGAAGGAAAATCGACTGCAGTCATAGCAATTGCAATTCAAACTCCGTTATCAGCACCTAGAGTTGTGTTTCTCGCCTTTAAAAATCCGTCTTCTTCGTAAATATCAAGAGGGTCAGACTCAAAGTTATGAAAACAATTATCAGTTTTCACACAAACCATATCCATATGGGCCTGCAAAATAACTGACTGTTCACTTTTATTTGTTCCAGGAACATACACAATAAGGTTTCAAGCCTTATCCACAACATTCTCAAAACCTTTAGAATTTGCCCAAGCAATAAGAAAATCCCTGATTTTTCCCTCTCACTTGCTAGGACGAGGAATTTTAGTAATTTGTTTGAAATAATCGAGTGATTTAGACATAAGAAGAAATTTAAAAATTAAATTCATTCTAATGATAATCTTTTTTGAAAAAATACAATAAAAAAATTCCAGATTTCTCTGGAATTTTTTTATTTTTTAACTATATTTCAATTAACATCAGTCAAGCTCCATGCTTCAAATCAGCCTTTATTTATTCATGTAACTTCAAGTTTACTTCAATTTTTTTCTAATTTCAAAGTTGCTCATTCTTCTAGGAATTGTTTAGTATTTCACCATGATTCAACTATAATTACAGTGGGTTGTTTTATTATTTCAGGAAGTAATTTAGATGGATTTGATTTTCTAATAAATAATTTAAATTCATCTCAAATTACATCTCACTGATTTATAGATTCATATTCATTTATAATATCCTCATTTTGTGGCACAAATATATCATTAGGATTATTTAAATTTTGAAATATATATTGTCACTCTTTGGCAGTTACTTTAGACTCGGGAACATCTTCTCATTTTTCATTTTTGACATAAGTAATTATTATTTCTCATTGTTTAGCTTTTCTAATAAGAGTTGCCATGGTTTTTTTGCCCCAAATCGCATTTTTGTCATCTCAAAATTGATTAATTAAATCTGATGTATTTAGAATAAGATATGTTTTTCATGAATTTTCTATTTTTTCTCATGTATAATAAGTAGAAATATTTTTTATAGGATATTTTCAAACTGAATTATTTTCATCGTAATCTTGTGGATATGAATTAGAATTTTTCATAAATTATATTATTTTATAAAATATTTATTTTTATATTAATTAGTAATATACATTATAATATATTTTGAAAAAAAATGCAAATATTATAATTTAATCAATTAAAAAAATTCCAGATTTCTCTGGAATTTTTTTTATTTTAAAAATTATTTAATTTTACTTGAAGCTTTTTCGATTTTTTGGATTGCGATTATTTCTACTTTTCATCCTGCCTTTTCGATTTTTTGAATTGCTCCAGCTGAAGCTTTGTTTACTTGGATTTCAACTTTGGCTTTAATTTCTCCATTTCATAGTAATTTTATAAGAAAATCTCTTTTAACTAGAGAATTTTCTTCTAAAACTTTTCTATCAATTACTGTAACTCCAGAAGCTATTATTTTTTCAAGAGATGATACATTAATTACTGAAAAATTTAGAGCATTATTAGCTGTAAATCATCTTTTTTTAGGCATTCTTCTGAAGATTGGAGTTTGACCTCATTCAAAAGTTGGGTAGTATTTGCTCCCACTTCTTGCGTTTTGACCTTTACAACCTTTTCCACAAAATGTACCTTTTCCAGATCCATTTCATCTTCAAAGTCTTTTTGATGTTTTTCTAGAATTTTCGCTAGCAGCGATAACATTGTGATTTAACATAATTATATTTTATTTAAAAAATTATTTTTTTGCTGGAGCTTTCTTTGCTACTGGTTTTTTAGCTGGAGCCTTTTTAGCTGGAGCTTTTACCACTTTTTCTTCAACTTTTTTAGTTTCTTTTACTTCCTCTTTCTTTACTTCTACTTTTGCTTCTTTAACTGGAGCCTCTACTTTTACAGGAGCTTCTACTACAACTTCTTCTTTTTTAGCAACTTTTTTTGCTGGTTTAATCATTCATAGAGCCTTAATAGTAGCTAGAGCGTTCGTAATTCAGTTTGTAGAACCATATCTTTTTGCAAGAATATCTTTAATTCCAGATACTGATAATACTTTTCTTATAGCTCCTCAAGCTATTATTCAAGTTCACTCAGAAGCTGGGTGTAGCATAACTGAAGCAGCTTTAAATTTTGCTTCGATATCATGAGCTATAGTTCAATTATCTATTTCAAATTTTATTAAATTTTTCTTAGCATCTCTTACTGCTTTTTCGATTGCAACAACAACTTCTCAGGCCTTACCAACTCAAAGACCTATTGTTCATTTCATATTTCAAATAACAACAGAAGCTCTGAATCTTAATTGTCTTCAACCTGCTGTTACTCTTGTAACTCTATCAATTCAAAGCAATACCTCAGTAAATTCCTTAGGTGCTTCTTTAAATGATCATTTTTTATGAAATTCTGCCATATTTTATAATTATAAATAAGAATTAAAATTGAAGTCAATTGTTTCTAGCAGCATCGGCTAGAGCTTTTACTCTTCACATATATACAAAACCTCCTCTGTCAAACACACATGTAGTTATTCAAGCAGTTACTGCTTTTTTAGCTATTTCTTCTCATACTTTAGTAGCTTTTTCAGTTTTATTTCATTTAGCTATCTTTATATCTGAAAAAGAAACTAATGTTTTTCCAGCCTCATCATCTATTAATTGAGCATAGATATTAACATTGCTTCTAAAAACAGCCAATCTAGGCCTCAGAGAAGTTCAAGAAATTTTTGCTCTAATTCTTGTGTGTCTTCTAATTCTTTTTTGCACTTTTTCTAACATATTTTTTAAAATAAATAATTTAATGTTTTTTTATTAATTTAATAGATCCTTCGACAAGCTCAGGATGACGGAATGGAGCTCGGATTATGTGATTATTTTTTACCTCAAGTTTTTCCGGCTTTTCTTCTTATGTATTCACCTGTATATTTAATTCATTTTCCTTTGTATGGTTCTGGTTTTTTAACAGCTCTTATTTTTGCTGCAAAGAATCATACTTGTTGCTTATCGATTCATTTAATATAAATCATATTTTTAGCTTTTTCATCTGCTGATAAACTAATTCCTTTTGGAGCAATTAATTCAACTTTATGAGAGAAACCTACAGATAAAATAAGTTTATTAGTTCCAACTACATCAAATTTATATCAAACTCAATTTATTTCAAGTGATTTTTCAAATCAAGTAGTTACTCCTGTTATCATATTTGACAAAAGAGTCCTAGTTAATCCCCAAACTCATTTTTGGAATTTAATATTTTCATCCTGAACGCTTACAGTTAATTGTGAATTTTCTTGAGTTAAAGATACAAAATCTTTAACTTCAAAAGACAACTCTCATTTTGGTCAAGTTATTTTAACATCATTTCCTGTAACTCAAATATTAACTTGAGCTGGGATATTTATAGGTAATTTTCAAATTCTAGACATAAAAAGAATTATATTTAATAAATTAAAATATTTCGCAAAGCAATTCACCTCAAACATTCAAAGATCTAGCCTCGTAACCTGTAATAAGTCATTTTGGAGTAGAAAGAATGTAGATACCTAATCAATTTCTAGATTTTTTAATATCAGTTGATTTAATATATATTCTTTGTCCAGGTTTGCTTATCCTTTTTAGAGTTGGAATATATTTTGTAATTCTAACATTATTTAAATTAACAACCAAATCTTTTTTGTTATTTCATAAATCCTCAATTTCAACAGAAATTATGTATTTATTTTTAACTAAAATCTTTAGGATTTGTTCTTTGATTTTTGAATATGGTAGCTTTATAACTTCTAATCTAGCTATATAAGCGTTTCTTATTCTTGTTAGTAAATCTGCTATTGGATCGTTTATCATAGTTTGATAAATATAAAAAATAAAATTTTAAAGTTTGCTAATTTTACCAGCTTGATTTTCTTACTCACATAAGTTCTCCGGAATTTGCTTTTTCTCTTATACATATTCTGCACATATCAAATTTCCCCATATATCCTCTTACTCTTCAACAAACAGAACATCTATTATAGAGCTTAGTTGAAAACTCAACTTTTTTTCAAGCTTCGTGAGATTTATTTGCTTTTTCTCTTATTCTTGCGCATTTTACTTCTAGTGCTTTTCTTGCCATATTGTTAAATAGTTATTATTATTTTGTAAATGGGAATTCTAAGGCTTGTAATAAGGCTTTATTGTGGTCCTTATTATTTCATTTTATTTTTATTGTAATTTGCATTCAATAAGGTTTAACTACATCCAATTGTGGAACTTCAGGAAAAATAGTGTGTTCCTTAATTCAAAAATTATAATTACCCTCTTTATCAAAAGATTTTTGAGAAAAACCTCTAAAATCTCTTATTCTTGAACTTGTAATACTTACAAATTTCTCTAAAAAGTAAAACATTTTATCTCATCTAAGTGTTACCATAAGTCATACTGGCATTCATTCTCTTAGTTTAAAATTTGAGATTGCTTTTTTTGCATTTTTAACAACTGGTGCTTGACCTGCAATTAGAGCTAAATCATTTTTTAAAGTAGAATAATCTTTTCATCCAGTTTTTAGGTATGTTCAAATTCACATATTCAAAACTATTTTTTCAAGTTTTGGAATTTCCATATTATTCTTAATACCAAGATCTTTTTTTAGATTTGGTAAGATTTTTTCTTTATAATTTTTCTTAAAGCTCATATTTTTTTAATTAAAAACAAATTTAAATATTTTTTCCTGATTTTTTAGAAATTCTAGTTTTCTTGTTTCACTCTATTTTAAATCAGATTCTAGTTGGTTTTCAGGTTGTAGGACACAAAATCATAACATTAGAAACATCTAGACTTTTTTCTACTTTTATAATTTGACCTGGAGTAGTTCCTTGTTTTTTAATATGTTTTGTAACAATATTAATATTTTCAACTAAAACTCTAGAGTTTTTTGTATCAACAGAAAGAATTTTTCATTCTTTTCCTTTATCTTTTCAAGAAATTACTCTTACCTTATCTCAAGATCTTATTTTCATAATTTAAAATTTAGAATTTAATTAATTAAAGCACTTCTGGCGCTAAACTTATTATTTTTTGGAATCATTTATTTTTCAATTCTCTGAATACTGGTCCAAATACACGAGTTGATTTTGGCTCTTTATTATCATTTATTATTACACAAGCATTATCATCTGATTTAACATAACTTCCGTCATCTCTTCTCATAGGATATGAAGTTCTAATTACTACAGCTTTTACTACAGCTTTTTTCTTAATATTTCATTGTGGTAAAGCTTTCTTAATAGATACAACGATTATATCTCCAACTTCAGCATATCTTTTTTTAGATCAACCTAAAACCTTAATACACATAGCTATTTTTGCTCAGCTATTATCTGCAACTACTAATCTACTTTCTGTTTGTATCATAATAAATAAATTTAAAATTATTTTGGTAAAAATTAATTAACAACTATCCATTTCTTTAGTTTACTAAGTGGTCTTGTTTCTTGTATTTTAATAACTGTTCATAATTCACAAGAATTATTTTCATCATGAGCATAAAAGTTCTTAGAAACTTTATATTTTTTCTTATATTTAGGATTAGTTTTATAACTATCAATTGTTATAACAACTGTTTTATCCATTTTTATGCTTGTAACTAATCAAGTTTTTGTTCTCATAAATATTTCAAAATTAAAATTATAGTTTGTGAATAAAAGTATTTAATCTAGCAATATATTTTCTATATGCTTTAATTAAATGAGTTTGTTTCAATTCATTAGCAAAATGTTTCATTTTTAAAATAAACATTTCTTTTTTTGCTTTTAATAATTCCTTATTTAAACCTTCTTTATCTAGTTGGTTTAATGCGGAAATATCTTTTATATCTGTTGCAGTTTTTTTCATTTTAATTTAATTAATCAACTATTATTTTAGTTTTTACTGGTAATTTGTAAGAAGCTAATCTAAAAGCCTCTCTCGCAACTTCTGGTCCTACTCATGACATTTCAAAGAGTATTCTACCAGGTTTTACAGGAGCAATATACATTTCTACACTACCTTTTCCTCAACCCATAGGAACCTCAAGAGGTTTCTTTGTATATGGTTTATCTGGAAAAATTCTTATCCGAAGTTTTCATCATCTTTTAAGGAATCTTACGATAGCTCTTCTAGCTGATTCAATTTGACGAGAAGTAATAAATCATTTCTCGACAGTCTTTATCGCATAATCTCAGAAAGAAATATCTGATCATTTTACAGCAATTCATTTAAGAATTCATCTGTGAGCTTTTCTGTATTTTGTTTTCTTAGGTTGTAACATCGTTTTTTAAGCTTATTAAGTATAATTTTATTATAAAAAAGTCAAATTTATTTTTTATTTTTGGTAAATATCTCATTTATAAATCCAAACTTTAATTCAAATAACTCAATATATAGTATTTGCTCTTTCTGTCGTATAATCTATATCTGCTCTAATTGTTTGAGTTGGTATATTTCATTCTTTGTAAGTTTCAGTTCTAGCAATTTCAACTCCATTTAATCTTCCAGAAGCTATAACTTTTATACCAAGTCAACCTTTTTCAATAGTTTTTGATATAGCATTTTTAACAACTCTTCTATATGGAAGTTTCTTTTCAATTTGTCTTGCAATCATATCTGCAACTGTTGCTGCGCTAAGTTCTGGTTTTTTAATTTCTTTAACATCGATTTGGAATTTTTGACCAAACTCTTGCATTAAATCTTTTTCTAATTTTTCAATATTTTCTCAATTCTTACCTAGAACTAAAGCTGTTTTAGTTGTATATATAACTAAATTAGTATGCTCATTAGAATAATTTATAAAAACATTTCAAATTGGAATTCAAGTTAAAAACTTAATAACGAAGTTTCTAAGTAAAACATCAGTTGAAACTTTGTCTGCATAAATTTTTTTATCGAAATATCAACTTGTTTTCCAAGTTTTGATATATCATATTCTGAATGCCATTGGACTAACTTTGTGTCCCATATTTTTTTAAATTAAACTATTAAAATAATTATTTAGCTTTTAGCTCAATTAGAACATTAGATGTTCTTTTTAGTATCGCGTGACTTCTTCATCTAGAAATCGGATTTCATCTTTTATAAACTATTCATTTAGACACGATAAGTGAATTTACAAGTAGTTTATCTTTTTCTTGTCAGTCATTTTTTACTGCATTTGCAATTGCACTATGAAGAACTTTGTAAAGTACTCCTGCTCCTTTTTTTGGCATAAATTTCAAAATATCTAATGCTTTTGGAGCTTCCATATTTCTAATAATTGTAGCAATTACGCTCAATTTTTTTGGAGATATTCTTATGTTTTTTCAGTATGCTTTCATATTGTAATTTTAGTTATATTGTTGAGACGCGATTAATCGCGTCTGTACGAATTTATTATTATCTATTTCCAGAATGTCCTATAAATCTTCTAGTAACTGAGAATTCTCATAATTTATGTCATACCATATTTTCAGTAACAAAAACTGGAATATGAGATTTACCATTATGAACTCAGAAAGTATGTCCTACAAATTCTGGTATCACAGTACAATCTCTTGACCATGTTTTAATTACCATTTTCTTTCATGATTCATTTAATTTCATAACCTTATTCAAAAGTCTGTCATATATATAAGGTCATTTTTTTAAACTTCTAGTCATAGTTTTTTATATTAAAATATTATTTTGTAGATTCCCGCCTTCGCGGGAATGACAGTAGGGGTATTATTTTTTCATTAGTCTTCAGTCTCTCTTTCTAAGTACCCATTTGTTTGTATCTTTTCTTTTTCTAGTCTTAACACCAAGTGCTGGTTTACCCCATGGAGTTTTTGGATATGGCATACCAATTGGTGAATGTCATTCTCAACCTCCGTGTGGATGGTCTACTGGATTCATAGATTTACCTAGAACTGTTGGTCTAATTCATTTCCATCTTGAGCGTCCTGCTTTACCTATTACTACTTGATTATGGTCTGTATTTGATACAACTCCGAGCGTAGCATAACAAAGTTTGTGAACTAATCTAATTTCTCCTGATGGCATTTTAACTTGTGTATATTCTCATTCTTGAGAAAGAATTGTCGCGCTAGATCCGGCAGATCTAACTGAACTTGCTCCTTTTCAAACAATAATTTCAACATTATATATGCTTAATCCAACTGGAATATTTCAGATTTCAAGTCTATTTCAAGATATTAATTTTGCATTTTTAGAAGTAATCATTTCATCTCATACTTTCATATCTTTATGAGCAGTTACATATCTTCTTTCTCAATCTCTATAACAAACTAGTGCAATATAAGAAGTTCTATATGGATCATACTCGATTGTCTCGATTTTTGCTGGTATATCTAATTTATCAACATAATGAAAATCAATTATTCTGTAAGATTTTTTATGTCCACCTCATTGATGTCTTGTAGTAATACGTCCTGTATTATTTCTTCAAGCATGATTTCTTCAAAGAGAATGAGTCAAGGCTTTGAAAGGTTTTGAAGTCGTTAATTCTTCAAATGTATAACCTGTCATTTGTCTTCTACCTGGTGTTGTTGGATTATATTTCTTTAGTGCCATAATATTGTTTAATTTAAATATTAGTCTTTAATTTTAGCAAAATCTGAAATTCTTTCTTTTCCTTTTAGACTCACTAGTGCTTTAGTTTCCATTTTTCTTTTTAAAGAAGCTCAGGTTTTAGTGTTTCTAAATTTTTCTCTTGTCTTAATAATATTAACTGCCTCAACAGTAACACCATAAAGTCTTTTAAAAGTATTTTTAATATCTACTTTTGTAGCAGATGGATCAACTATAACAGTATAAACTCAACTTAGTTCAAGCTTTTGGCTTTTTTCAGTTACTACTGGTCTTTTAATTGTATTATAAATTTGCATTTGCTATAAAGGTATTATGAATAAATTTGGCTTAAATGATCTAGACTATCTTTCGTAAAAATTAAATCATTATATTTAAGTAAATCTTGTGGATTTAAGTATCCAACTCAAAGTGGTTTAATTGTAGCAACATTTCTAGTAGCTAAAAATAATTCTCTATCATTTGGTAACATTGCAAATAATCCAGTACCAATATTCATATTTTTTGCAATATCTACAATGTTTTTTGTTTTCAATTCTTCTGATTTATTCAAGTCTATAACTTTAATTTGGTTATTTATTGCCTTAGATGAAAGAAGTGAAAATAGGGCTAATCTTCTTTCTTTTTTATTCATACTAATTGTAAAGTTTCTATCATTTCTAGGACCAAATGCAACTCAACCTTTCTTTCTAAGTGGAGAACGAGCACTTCCGGCTCTTGCATTACCTGTTCCTTTTTGTTTGTAAATTTTGCGAGTTGAACCTCTTCTTTCTCATCTATTTTTAGTGTGAGCAATTGCAACTCTTGCATTAGCTCTCTGTAAAAGTAAAAGTCTATGAATTAAAGAAGTCTTAACTTCCGTACCAAAAAGACTATCGCTTAATTTAATTTTTCATGTTTCAACTCATGTTGAATTATATAAAATTGCTTCCATTAATCTATTTTAAATTAAAAAGTTAAAACTAAAAGTGAATTTCTCGCTCCTGGAACTGGTCATTTAACAGCTATAACATTAAGTTCTTTATTGACTAGTTCTAAGCTGATTTTTTTAAGTGTTACTTTGTCTGTACCCATATGTCAATGCATTTTTTTACCTGGTTTTGTTCTTCTTGGTTTTCTTGTACCAATAGATCATAGCGCTCTATGAAATTTTGATCCAACTCTACCTGGACCTCAATGGAAATTCCATCTTTTCATCGCTCATGCAAATCATTTTCATTTAGATATTCCCTCAACTGTAAGTAATTCTACTCAGTCAAGAATATCAAGAGATACTATATCTCATTTTTTCAAGTCTTTAAGTCTATCTGACATAGGAACTTCTTTTTTGTCAGAAGTATCTGTCATTTCTAAAACTAAAGCTTCATATCAATCAATTTCGATTGTTTTGATTTGAGCAACTTTCAATTCTGGAATTTTTATAAGAGTAACTGGGATTAATTTATCACTTTTGATAATCCTAGTCATTTCTAATTTTTTTCAAATTATTCAAGCCATTTTTAATGTAATTAGTAATTACGAATTAAGAATTATAAATTTGTTAGTTAAATTTATAATTAATATATTTTATTTTCAGTCCGTGTTTTTTAAATTAGAGGTTAGAATAGTGAGCCACCAAATTAGTGAAACATAAGCTAACATAACTTTTCATTTTTAAAAAAGCTCAAGCATTGTATAAAAAAAACCCATTATGTCAAAATTTTTTTTAATTTTCAACATTTTCCCGGGTTTTAGCGGAATATACAATATCCCACAAAATAAATATGTATAAAAAATTGATACAGGAATTAATCCTTAAGAGAACGAACAGGTAGAAAATTTTTGGTATTATTTATTTGATTAATTAGAATATTGCTTCTATCAAAATGAATACTATAACCCAGTTTATCATTAGAATCTATGGCCCAGAAATGAGCCATATTATCGAGATAAAACTTTTTCTTTGGTCAATCCCAATAACCTACAGGTTTTAATCAAAGTTCTTTACTTAATCTTTCTCAATCTTGTCAGTAAGAAGCTGATATTTTTTGCCAATCTAGTTTTGTTGGGAGTTTTTTGCCATATTTTTGGGTTTCACGAATGGCGGCCTCTTGTGTAAATAATTGCTCTTTTTTTCAGTCAACTTTTAATTCTATAATATCTTTCTCGGGATTTATTAAAAATTCCACTTCGCTTAGTAAATCCAATCACATTTCCCATTTAGACGAGTCCACTCTAAAATTATTAGATTCTAGTCATGATTTCTCCAAAGCATCCAGACTCAAAGGAATTTGTCTTAGTTGCTTTGGATTTTCTTGTCTTTTCTTTAACTGATCAAGTTCTTCTCAGGCTATTCTTCACTGTTCCTCAATTTGTCTTATATATTCCGCAGTTTTTACAGGATCAAAAATCGAAAGAGTTTCTTGTCTTCTCGGAGTTCCTCATTTTGAGGAATTATTTTCTAAAGATTTGGCTCACATTGTTTATTTATTAAAATTTAAGTTGATTTTAGTTTATCATATATTTTAATTTTATGCAAAATTTTGGATGTTTTTGACAAATGGAGATTTAAAAGTATATTAAAATTAGATTTTAACTAGAAAAATTATGCATACTAAGAAAAATATTCACCATATAATTCCTGTTTCAAGAAATTGAAGAAAATGCGATAACAATGAGATTGTTGTGAGCCTGAAATGGCATCAAAAAATACACTCAGTTTTTTGAGTTATGGTGACTCATGAGAAAATATTACATTTACTAGATTCTTTCTGACAAGAAAAAGATGGAGAGGAATTTGTAAAATGTCTTGATTTTCAATTAGAAAATGAGACTTTTTATTTATGAAATTGCTTTAATAGAGGGATAAAATGAAATGCCTTAAAATGAGATATAATAATAAGAAACTTAGAAAATCCCGCGCTAATTTTCCCTAATAAAAATATAAAAGAAATAATATTTCAAATCCTGAATTGGGATATAAAAGTTCTGAATGAAAATAGTTTATTAGAGCTTTGTGACGTTTTGGGTTAGATTACTTCTTTGCTGTCATTTCGAGTGATAACGAGAAATCCCTTTAAATCAAATCTTAAATAGACTAAAATTTAAAGAAAAGTTAAATTTGGAAATTACATTTTCCAAAAGTGCTTCTGAAAGGGATTTCTCACTTTGTTCGAAATGACAGGTGGTGAAGCTCGAAATGACAATTTATATTATTTCTCTTCTAATAGTTTCAGATAATCTTGTGAAGCATTCGTAAGGAATTGTTTCCGAACGCTCAGCCATTTTATAGATATTATTGTCTTTGGATAAATTATCTGAAATTATCTCGATTCTATCTCCGGCTTTTACATCTACTCAGGTAATATCCGCAATAGTTAAATTCATACAAACTCTTCCAAGAATTGGAAGCGAGGAATTTTTGAAATAAAATTGCCCATTAGAAGATAATTTTCGTGATAATCATTCATAATATCCGACTGGAATTATTCAAATAGTCATATCTTTTTGTGCTTCAAATGTACAATTATAACTCACTTTTTCTCCTTTTTTAATTTCTTTTTTGAGAATTAGAGTTGAGTAAAAAGAAAGCGCTAATTTAAGATTTGCGAGTTTATTAAAATATTTATCATCTGGTTCGAGTGGATTTATTCAATAGAGAGAAATTCCGAGTCTCAAGCTATTACAAGTATTTTTTCAAAATCATTTTACAGATGCTGCGGAATTATCTGAGTGAATATATTTTAGGTTAAATCCGGCATTTTTTATAATTTCAACTCATTGTTTAAATAAATTTTCTTGAATTATAGAATATGAATTATTGAGAGAATCCGCATCAGCAAAATGAGTAGCTATTCACTCGAGATTTATATTTTTATAATTTTTAATATATTCCAAAAAAATTGGCAAATCATCAATATAAATTCATTGTCTGTGCATTCCAGTATCGAGCTTTATGTGAATATTTACTGGTTTTCAAATTCTGACTAACTCCTCTAAAGTCCCTAAATCATAGACCACTAGAGAAGTTTTTTTGAAATTCATTTTTGAGAGATTTTCTGTTAAACTGTAGCCAATTAGAAGAATTTTTATATTGCTTACTTCCCAAATTTTCAAAGCTTCAAAATAACTATCAACTGCGATATATTTTATTTTTCTTTCTTTTAAAATAGTTGCGACTTCCCTTATTCCATGCCCATAAGCATTTGATTTTAGAACTGGAAATACATCCCAACTGGGATGTAAATTTTGGAAAATATCAAAATTATTTAAAATATTTTCGCGAGAAATATAGATATTATTAAGGGTTTTAAAAGACTTTTCAAATTTGTGTTTTAGTGAAAAAAGAGTTGTGAAAATTGACATATTTCATTAATTAAAAATCTCTGATAACGCATCTTTTCTGTATTTGTCGGTCTTGCAACTATAGAGAATAAATTTTGCGTTTGGAAAATTAGTTTTAATTTTTGTCTTTGTCGCTTCTAGTTCTTTTTGGTTAGTTTTATCTACTTTATTTAGGACAATTAGGATTTTTACTCATCTTTCATTTATGTAATCATAAACTTCTTCATCCAGCGCAGTAGGCCCGACAAATGCGTCCATAATAATTACAACTTTAAGATTTGAATAAATATTATGTTCTAGATAATCGAGAATCATATCTCTTAATTTTATCTGATTTTCCTTGCCTCCGACAGCAAATCAATAACCTGGAAAATCCACACATTCATGAGTTTTATTTACTCTAAAAATATTTATAGTTCTAGTTTTACCTGCCTTAGCACCAGAATAGGCCAATTCCTTTTCTCAAAGAAGTGAGTTAATTATTGATGATTTTCCCACATTTGACCTACCCAAAAAAAAGATTTTAGCTTTTTCTTTCTCATTGTCCAGTGGAGAAATTTTACTTTCAAATTTAACAACTGTTTTTACAAATCTTACTTCTTTAATTTCCATTATAATTTAATTATTTTAAGTAAAATTCAATATTTTGTAATTTTCTGAAATCCCCATCTCGTCATTCTGAGCGTAGTCGAAGAATCTATTAATTAATTCTTCCATTTTTTAAAAATGTATTTTATAAGTAAATAGACCCGTTCGACTACACTGCGTTTCGCTCAGGGTGACGAGCTAAAGAGGTTTTACTTTTTTGTATTTGCTTTTACTGCATTTATTATATCCATACCAACATCATTTTCATCACCTAGTAATGACTTAGCAGAATCACTTATAATAGTTTGTAAAATGTTTACTCTTTTTGAATCTAATTTTTGTTTAGCAATTTCTGGTAAATAAGCAAAAACAAATGCCGTTCAGTCATTTTTTAAAATTCATCAATTTTTTAATTCTTCACGACTTCTGGCATATCTTAATTTTCAACCTATTTTAGAATCTGTAGTAACTGCTTTTTGATTTCTAGGGCGAGAGCTTAATCATTCTATTGCTCCGCTAATTGTTCAATTTTTCTCTCAAATATAATTAACATAGGCTTGTGCAAATTTGTCATAAGTTCCGTCTTCGTTTAATTGCCCGACAAGCACATATCATTTTTTTGCCATTCTATTAATAACTAGTTGTTCTTTTTTATCTATAGAAAGTAAACTTTCAATGTTTGAATAAATATCGTCATATACATCATTAGCTGGATCTCATTGGGTCATACTTAATTCATTATTAAAATTATCAATTTTGATAGTCACAGGATTACTGCGATAAACAACACAATTATTTTTTGCGATTATATTACCCAAAGAACAAGGTTCATTAGAAGTAAAATTCACATCTTCTAAAACAGTATAATCGTAAGATCTAGCAGTATTTCCCATAAAAATGAAAATTAAAAAATTAAATAGTTTTATATTTATACTGAATTTTATAAAAAGTCAAGTAAATTTTCTAATCTTTAAGATTATCTAGCTCCAGATACTCATCAATTCTAATTTGCCATACAAATTCATCAACATGGGAAACAAGAATCATCGCTCATTTATACTCATCAAGTGCTTCTGCGATAACTGGCAAATGACGGAAATTTATATGATTTGTCGGCTCATCTAATATTAATAGCGCAGGTTTTAATAAAACCAGTCCACAAAATGCAACAAGTCATTTTTGTCATTCTGAAATATCTCAAATTCTTGATTTCATCAAATCTCAGGTAATTAAAAACCCAGCCGCAGTCGAGCGAAGCTCTTGTTCTGGAATATTTGGTTCAGCCCATTTTTTTAATTCATCATACACTGTATTTTCAAAATTTAAGTTAGAGAAATCTTGACGATAATATCCAACTACAATTCCAGGGGCTATTTTCCCTCAAACAGACCTACCCTCGGCGATACTCTCAAGTAGTGTAGACTTACCAATTCAATTTGGCCCAGAAAGTAATAAATGTTGACCTTTTTTAAGACTTACTTCACATTTTTTTATAGTTGGTTCGTGATCAACTATCACGGAAACTGAGCTAATATTTATAATTTCTCACTTCACATCTTCTTGCAGAGGAATTGTGAAGGCTCTAATAGTTTTATCTTCCCTACGCACATCTACCATTTCATCTTTTAATTCCTCAGCTGTTTCTCTCATTTTCTTAGCTACAAGACGCAGTTTTCATCATTTGTGTGCAAATACTTCAGCTTGAGCAATTTTAGCTTGAGCTTGTTTTGCCATTTGTGCATTTTTCATATTTTCTCTCTCAATTCTGGCTTTAATCTGGTCAACTACATTATAATAATTTCCCACATATTGCTCAACTTTTTTCGTGAAAACATCCAAGTACAATACTCAATCCGTAAATGAATTCAAAAATTCTGCATCATGCGAGATTACAATTACTGTTTTTTTGTAATTTTTTATAAAATCCTCGAGGTGATAAATCCCATCCTTATCCAAATTATTTGTCGGTTCATCAAGAAGTAGAATATCAGGATTTTGAATAAGTGCAGCCGCCAAAAGCAGACGAGCTTGTTGACCACCACTAAATGATTTTACAATTCTATCAAGTGGAGCTTTTAAATTCACTGCATCAAGAACTTCCGCGATTTTTTTATCAATATTAAAAATAGTCTTATCTCTAAAATATTTATTAAAAAACGCAGAAATTGTAAGATCCTTATCCTCAGCTGGCATCACCTGAAAAGCAGTAGCAATAGTCAATTCTTTATCTATGTGAATATTTCCTCTTTTTGGTTTTAAAACTCAATTTATAAGCTTAAAAATAGTACTTTTCCCCGCACCATTTTGTCCCATTATCGTGATTTTTGATCATTTTCTCACAGAAAAACTCACATCATCTAAAATAGGTTTTGTAAATATAAAATCAAATGACACATCGTCAAATCTAATTACCGTCTCCAAAGAAGCCATTATTTTTTTAAATTATTAAATTAATGGTGGGATTATATGAAAAAAATGGAATTTGTAAATTTTATTGTTATCTTTTAATTTTTTAAATATAATAAATTAGAAAATTTTTAATTTATCTAAAATATGATACTAAACTCCGATTTTTTTAATAGAGATTCTCTAATTGTATGAAAAGAACTTTTGTGAAAAAAGTTTAATTTTATAGATAGTTCTTGATATAAATTTAGTGGAATTATAAATGAAGTTGAAGTATACAAATGACCCGAAGATGAAGCAAGTCACGCCTATACTGGCAAAACTCCTAGAAACAAAGTAATGTTTGAGACTTTTTGACATATCTATGTGTATTTTGTCTATGGAATGTATAATTGTCTAAATTTCACAACAGAAAAAACTTGAACCCCAGGAGCTATACTTATCCGCTCTATTATACCAATTGACGGAATAGAAAAAATGCTACAAAACAGAAAAACCAAAAATCTCTCAAATCTCACAAACTGACCAGCCAAGCTCTGCCAAGCTCTAGGAATAGACAAAAGCCTTTATTGAAAGAAATTATGCGCTGAAAATAAAATATTTATAGAAGACATAAATTACAAAATAAAAACTCCCATCTTAGAATGACCCAGAATAGGAATTTCCAAAGCCCAAGATAAAAACTGGAGGTTTTGGTTTAAATAATCTTATTATACATAATACAAAATCTCACTAACAAATAATAATATTAATTCACTCCCTATTCCCAAATCAAATTTTTTATTTCTAATATAATCTCAAAATCTCAAAAACAAGTCCAGAATTCATAAAAAAAGATTTTTAAAAAAAGATTTGCATTTTTATTAAAAAAATACAATATGTAGTGGTCGAACACAAAAAAGAATATCTACATATAGATATTGACAAATTTTATTTTTTAAAAAAATTTTAAAGAAAATGGCTATTTATAAAGTTAAAAAAAGGAATTGAGCAATTGTTACATTCGATAGATCTAGAATTGAAGACGCATTAAAAAAAGCAATAGAAGCATCGGGAGGATCTAATTTCTCGGAAGTTGTATCACTTGTTGACCAAATAATTGAAAGAATAGAAAAAGTAAGTGGGAAATTAATCCCAGATATTGAGACAATACAAGATAAAGTTGAAGAAGTTTTAATTAAAAATTGACATGATACAGTTGCAAAAAACTATATCATTTACAGACAAAAAAGAGCAGAAGTAAGACATGATAGAGATGTTGTGGTAGAAGTAGGTAAAACAATGGACGAATATCTAGAACAAACTGATTGGAGAGTAAATGCAAATGCAAATTCTGGTTATTCTCTAGGTTGATTAATACTAAATATTGCCGGGAAAATTACGGCTAATTACTGGTTATCTCACGTATATCCAGCGGACATTTGAAATGCTCACCGTAATTGAGATTATCATATTCATGATCTAGATATGTTTTGTGGATACTGTGCTGGATGGTCACTTCGTCAACTTCTTGAAGAATGATTTAATGGGGCACCAAATAGAATTGAATCTTCTCCACCAAAAAATCTACAATCAGCCGTAAATCAAATGATTAATTTCTTTGGTACACTACAAAACGAGTGGGCGGGAGCTCAAGCATTCTCATCTTTTGATACATATTTAGCTCCATTTGTACATAAATTCGAAGAAGAGTTAGAATATGATATCGATAAATATGGAATTGCCTTTGATACTCCAAAGCAAAAACAAGAATATATTGATGAAAAAACATATAGATATGTACTTCAAAACTTACAAAATTTCGTGTTTGGGTTAAATGTACCATCTCGCTGGTGAACTCAAACTCCATTTACAAACATAACTCTAGATTGGATTTGTCCAGATGATCTACGTGATAAATGACTTCATATTGGATGATATGATAAATGAGAATACAAGAAAAAATATGGAGAACTTCAAAAACAAATGGACCTTATAAATAAAGTATTAATCGAGGTTTATACAGCCTGAGATTATCGCGGAAGAGTATTTACATTCCCAATTCCAACATACAATATAACTGAGGATTTTGACTGGAATCACCCAAATACAGACCTGCTTTTTGAAATGACAGCAAAATATTGACTTCCATATTTCCAGAATTTCGTAGGATCTCAATACAAAAAAGTAAAAGATGAGAACGGAAAAACTATAAAAGTTCACAATAGCGAAGCCTATACTCCTGGAGCAGTTCGTTCGATGTGTTGTAGATTACAACTAGACTTAAAAGAATTATTAAAAAGATGAAATGGACTTTTTGGAAGTGCTGAAATGACTGGATCAATTTGAGTTGTTACTATAAATATGGCTCGTATTTGATACAATTATAAGTGAGATATGGAATGACTTAAAAATAGAGTAAAACACCTTATGGATCTTGCAAAAGTATCACTAGAGCTTAAAAGAGAAGAAATAACAAAATGGCTTGATAGAGGTTTTTATCCTTACACTTACAGATATTTAAAATCTTTTAGAAATCATTTCTCAACTATTTGAATTAATTGAGTTAATGAAGCCATCCTAAATTTTACAAACTGAAAAGAGGATGTATCGACTCCAGAGTGATTAAAAATTGCAACTGAAATTCTAGAATTTATGAGAGATAATTTAAAGGCTTACCAAGAAGAAACTGGAAATTTATACAATCTTGAAGCAACTCCTGCTGAAGGTACAACTTACAGATTTGCAAAAGAAGATAAAAAACAAATGCCAGATATAATTCAGGCCGGAACTGAGGAAGCTCCATATTACACTAATTCAAGCCAACTTCCAGTATGATTTACAGATGATGCATTTGAAGCGCTCGAATACCAAAATGACTTACAATGTAAATATACAGGATGAACTGTACTTCACCTTTATATGTGAGAAAGATTGTCTGATGCGAAAGCATGTAAAAATCTTGTAAAGAAAGTTATAGAAAATTACCAATTGCCATATATTACTATTTCTCCTACATTTTCAATCTGTCCAAAACATGGATATATTGCATGAGAATACGATTACTGCCCAAAATGTGATGCGGAATTAGGTTATAAATGAGATAGGTTTGATATAGGCTTAAGAGAAATGTACACTGATAATCCAAAAAAACTTGAAGAATTGAGACTGGGAAATCTTTAATATTTTCCTAGAAAACATTTTAATATTTTTATTTTTTTAACTTTTAGCATTATGCCAAAAAGACAAAAGTGCGAGGTATATACTCGTGTAATGGGTTACCACAGACCAGTTAGTCAGTTTAACACAGGTAAAAAATCAGAATATTACTCAAGAACTTATTTTACAGAATGAAAAACTTGCAATTCAAGATTTGTAGCTGAATTTAATACTTGTGGAGTTTGCGCTTAATTCATTAAATTCTAAATTATGTCACTACAAAGCTCTGAAATAGAGGAATTTAATAAAAAATTGGATTCTAAAAGTTTATTAGAATTAAGAGAACTTTCTAAAAAAGTTTCAGAAGAAATAAGAAATCCCTTAACAGTGATTCAATACAAAAGAATGATTTTAGATAGAACTAATGAAATATTTTTTACTCTATAATATGCAAATATCTTGAATTCAAAAGACAAC
>AMFJ01005380.1_pt1 | contig 46414 bp, 40 predicted proteins | sample 427208 | NCBI WGS metagenome assembly AMFJ01 (sample SAMN02954298, study PRJNA114691) | groundwater metagenome | biome: aquatic; feature: subsurface aquifer; material: sediment; isolation source: subsurface aquifer sediment | place: USA: Rifle, CO | collected 2008-08 | reverse complement strand
CCCGATTTCTCCCATTTGTCATAAATATTGCCCTCGTATTTGCTGTGATCGTAAATAGTATCCATAATCAGGTCCTACGCCTGTATTTTAACATCAATCTGTTATTTTTGCGCCCGGGTCTCGGTCAATTGTGGTTATAGAGGTGTACTCGTTTCTTTGGGCTTTGTAATAGGCAGCAACCCCAATCATGGCTGCATTGTCCCCGTACAGTTTCTTTGATTTTGGAAAACTAATATCTATTGAAAATTTGCGCGCCAGCTTTCTTAAACGTTTTCTTAGTTCTGTGTTTGCAGAAACTCCGCCGCCAACCAATAAATAATTGTAAGCATCCGGCGGCTGGTTTGATAAATGAAAGGACAAAATCCGTTCAACGTGGGCAAAGGCGGTATTCTGAAAAGATGCTGCCAGATCTTCGATTTTGTTTTTAGTCAAAGGTTGCTCCGATTCTACGAGTCTCGAAAAGGCAGTTTTAAGACCGGAATATGTAAAAATCATTCGTTTTTCCTGACCGGCGATCGGAACCGGGAGTTTATATTTATCTTTATTTCCAAATTTAGCCATTTTTTCTAAAATCGCGCCACCGGGGTAACCCAAACCCAGCATTCTGGCTGCTTTGTCCAAAGCCTCACCAAGTGCGTCGTCAGTAGTTTCTGCTAGGATCTCATACGAACCGATTTTATGAATTTTAATTAAAATCGTATTTCCCCCTGAAATTACAAGTCCCAGACTGGGAAATTTAAGATTCGACAATTTTTTTGGAGTTCCCGTGCTTGCCAGCGGGCTTAGTACGTGCCCTTCAATGTGATTAACGCCAATAATGGGTTTGTTGTATTTAGCGGCGAGCTTTTTGGCCCTATCTATGCCGACACCCAGTGCGATTGAAAGACCTGGCCCCGTGGTGACGGCGATAACATCAACGCCCTTCTCAAGAGATACCCGGGCTTTGTAGAGTGCCTTTTTGATTACCCAATCAATTCTTTCCTCGTGCATGCGCTTGGCGAGAGACGGCATAACTCCGCCAAACTTAGCATGCCATGTAGCCTGTGACCATATTGTATTGGAGAGAATACTGGCCCCATCTGTTACGGCAGCGGCTGTCTCATCACAACTGGTATCTATGGCTAAAATTTTCATAACAACAGGTTTCAAGGATACCACATTTGATTTAAGGTGTTATATTTTCTCTGATATTAACAAGGCGGTAGCTCCTTCCTCAGTTCGATAGTAAAGCCCTATTGTCTTTGCCTCGAATGGATCTAAAAATTTGCTTCTGTCGTAAATATCTAAAAGTTTGCCAATATCGTGTTTGTTAAACTGGCCCCATTTTGCTCTTTTAATTGTTATATGTGGCGAAAAAGAATGATTGAAGGCCGGATTTTCGGGTAAGGCTTTTTCTAAAATTTCCCTAATTTTTTCAAGCTCATCTGTCTTTTTTATTTTTAAAACAAAAATGCCGCCTTTGTCGCCGAGAAAACCCAGTTTCTCAGGAATAATAGGTAAATATCCGTTGTGGCGCGGCAGACTTTCCATGACATTCTTTATTTTTGGAAGTTCCGGTTCGGTAATCTTCCCCATTAAGAGCAATGTCATGTGATAGAAGCTTTTATTTCCGTTTATACTCTGGACCCATCTGAAAAGAGGGCTTTCAGTTATGGGAATCGCCATATAGGATTTGCTATAAGTTTCCCCAGGTAATGATTCTTTCATTTATCTGTTTACCAAACTCAATGTTCACCCAAATAACAACGGCCTCATCATCGATCTCACGGATAACGTTTACTACTTTATCTGCCCATTCTATAGAAACAACCGACCTATTTTCAATAACATCTTTAAAATCCAACTGCATAAGTTCGGCCGAAGATTCCAATCTCCAGGTATCAAAATGGTGCAAGTTGTATTTTCCGTTTGCTGTTTTATATTCATTTTCAATCGCAAAAGTCGGAGAAGTTACAAGTTCTTTGATGCCCATGGCTTTTGCCAGGCCTTTAGTGAATTGGGTTTTGCCCGCACCCATATTTCCCTGAAGAGCAAAAACAATCGATTTTTTGCCGTAATAAGATTCATACTTTTGCCACAATTCTTTGGCACAATTTTGGGTACCCTCCTCATTGGTTGTTAGAACAGTGTTTTCATCGGAGAATTTGATTTGCCCTTGTCTTAAGGTTGTGGGTTCGTCAAATGTTGTATCAATAACAGTAGATGGATCACGGGTGGGAAGAGTGCCGGCATCTACGATCAAATCTATGAGTTTAATTTGTTTTTGACTTAAATTATCCAAAATATCAGAAATCTTGTAAGGACGTTTTTTATAGCTGACATTTGCCGATGTTGCCGTAATTGGCTTGCCAAATTTGACAAGTAAATCATGAACCAGCTGGTGGCTAGATATTCTTATTCCCACTTTTCCGTCTTCAGATTCAACTCCTTTGGCCAGTTTGTGTTTTCCCCTGACAATAATGGTTAATGGACCGGGCAAAAACTCGTCAAACAATTTTTTTGCAGATTTATTTATATTCCCGTATTTTTCAGCCATTTTAATATCTTGAACTGCAATGGAATAAGGTTTTCCCAGGGGACGGTTTTTATAAGCCGTGAGTTTTTGGACAGCGGATGCATTGGTGGCATCAACGCCGGCGCCGTAGAGCGTTTCGGTAGGATAAATAACCAATCCTCCGGATTTTAATACATCAATAATCTCATCCAAAAAATTCCGCTTTTTGTCCGCTTTGATTATCCGCATGAGCAATTATAACCAGAAGCGGCATAAGAATCACCAGCATCCTGTGTTATTGAACCGGCCCTGTACCCCGAAGATAAACAGCCTGCCAGGGTTTGTAGTTGCTAATAAAAGTCTTATTAATTGTTTCCTGGCCGTTTCTGGTAACAACATAATTAAAGGTCACTTTTGATCCCCAAGCTTTGTAATCAATTTGCTTGATTGTGCCGACAGGAAGTGTGGGATCGTCCTGATAAAGGTCTTCCGGGGGAGGAACGACGTTACTGACAATCGGCTTAGAGATCGTAGCGATACGACCGTCACTTGTACCGTAAATTTCAAACACAAGGGAATAATTTTTTGTATCAGCTTTAGCGACGATAAGAATGTATCCCGGAGTGTCGTTCAGAAATTTTAGATCAGGTGAAGGGCTGTAGACTGTGGCGTCAAGTCCGGGCGGGGAACCTTGCTCATAATAACTTACTCTGTAGGCATGTGCCTGCCGTTCGGTAATGGGAAATCCTGAGTTGAGTACTGCCCGGAAGAGAGTTGAAGACACTTGACAAACGCCACCACCGTCTCCGAGAATTGTTTTACCGCCGCTAATGATATAAGCCTGTTGGTAGCCGGTAAAGGCTGACACGTCGCCAAGGGTGTTATTAAACGAAAATGTTTCGCCCGGTTTGACCAGTGTGCCGTTAATCCTGTTCGTTGCCAGAGCGACATTGTGAACACGGCTGGGTATTGAGTGGTAGTAAGTTGAAGTGCCTCTACCGAGAAGCTCATTGATGCCCAGGTTGTTTACTTTGTCGGTGGTGACCTCGGGTGATGTTTTGACAACAGGAACATCAATTTCGAGGCTTTTATCAGTTGTTTTTTCAAGTTGGTCCAGTTTATCGGTAAGCAAACTTTTAAGTTGATCCGTATTTACTTTTATTCCATCTAAAGAGGGGGCAAACTCCGTAACCTTACCGTTTTCAAAAACAAATTTTGGGTTTTGAGGTTCCCGCTCGAAGGAATCCTGGGCTTTACCCATGAGTTCGGATAGCTCTTTGTCTTTGTAGCCTCCGTTAGGGTCAAGTAGTTTAAAAATATCCGTATCTGTCAGGTTATGGGTCTGATATTCAAATTTTAATGCAATACTTTTGCCTAAATATTTTTCGGCACGCAGCGCAAAATCTGTTGCCTGGGCGTCGTTTAAGGTATTATCAATTTCGTCAACAGGAATCTGAATTTGAGATAAATCGTTGTTGGATAGAGCATGAATAATAGCGGCGGTTAATTTTTCCTGATTTACTTCTTTTCCAGCAGAGCCTTTATTGACGACAACTTTGCCATTGGCCTTGTCAACCGAAGGGTCGACGGCGTCTATAGAAATTTGGCCTGCAAGTATCGAAACAATTTTACTAAGTTTATCGTTGTTAATTGAGAAAATTAGCTCAAAATTCTTGGGAGAAAAAAGAAGCGCCATACGATTTTTGGAATAATTAAAGACATTTCCGGTTCGGGTAAAGTCGTAAACATTGGATATGGAGGCGTCATAATCATAGGCCAGATCCATATCCTTAGTTTTAATTTCAAAAGCTTGATCTTGGTAGTTTAAAACTATTTTTTCGGGTACCGAAACGTTTTTTTCTAAAATTAGTTTTGCATCCTCCTTTGTCCTTCCTGAAACCGATACTCCGGCAACTGTTGAATTGGGATAAATTTTATTGTTGTAGGACAGGAAATAGGAAACATAAAGGGATATTAAAATCAAGAAAAAAATAGCTAAAGCTATTGCCATGCTGTAAATGAGTTTTTTGTTTATACGCAGGATTTTTTTCATAATTTGTCAAAATGTCTTGCCATATTTTAGCCGTGTGATACCATTTAAATATAGACTAATTAGTATTTATATGCCACCTTCCAACATTTATTCCAACAATCAAACTCCGGTTGTACAAAATCCGGTAAACACGCAACCTCCCGCGCAGACGCCAAACGTAATTCCTCAGTCGGTTGCTCCTTCCAGAAAAAAGTTCACCAAGCCGCTTTTAATTATCGGAATATTATTTTTGGTAGCAGTTTTAGTGATGCTGGCGCTCAAGTTTTTTGGTAACCCGGCGGTTAAAAATTCGGGCGAAATAGTTTGGTGGGGTCTTTGGGAAAATAAATCTATTGTTGAGCCTCTGATTTCGGAGTATGAAGCTGCACATCCCGGAGTAAAAATCACCTATGTAGAACAATCAAAAGAAGATTATCGCGAGAGACTGACCAACTCTTTAGATAAGAAAGAGGGCCCGGATATTTTTACTTTTCATAACACTTGGGTGCCGATGTTTAAGTCAGAACTTGATGCGCTGCCTTCGTCTGTAATGACGGCAGCCGATTACTCAAAGAATTTTTATCCGGTTATAGTGTCAGACATGTCTTACGGAAACTCAATAGTCGGGATGCCGCTCGGTTACGATTCTTTAACTCTTTTTATAAATGAAGATATTTTTGCCAAAGCCGGCAAGAATCCGCCATCCAATTGGGACGATCTTCGTGACTTGGCAAAAGAACTGACCATAAAAGACGAGAATGGCACTATCACACAATCAGGAGTGGCTCTTGGCAGAACGGAAAACGTTGATCACTGGCAGGAGATACTAGCTCTTTTAATGATTCAAAACGGAGTAGATTTACGCAGTCCCGTGGGCCAGAACGCCGAAGACGCGCTGAAGTTTTTCACTTATTTTTATTCAGTAGACGGAGTTTGGGATACGACCCTGCCCACATCAACTCAGGCGTTTGCAGCGGGAAAACTGGCAATGTATTTCGCTCCCAGCTGGAGAGTGTTTGACATTCAAAGACAAAACCCCGACCTCAAATACAGAACCGTTCCTGTTCCTCAGCTCCCCAAAAGTAGTCCCGACGAAGCAGATATAACTTATGCGACTTATTGGGCAGCAGGGGTTTGGTCCCAAAGTCCGAGCAAATTAACTGCCTGGGATTTTCTGAAATTTCTAACCTCAAATGAATCTTTACAGAAACTTTACCAGAATGCATCGGCCATAAGAACTTTTGGCGAAGCTTATCCAAGAACTGATATGGCTTCGTTGCTCACAAACCACCCCGTTCTCGGCTCGATTGTTAATCAGGCTCCGGGAGCAAGGAGTTGGTATCTGGCAAGCCGCACTTTTGACGGGGAAACCGGAATAAACACTCAACTTTCAAATTATTTCAAGGATGCCGTTAATAGTGTGGCCGATGGGGATAAAACAGAGACGGAGGCCTTGGATACTGTGGGCAAGGGAGTTATCCAAGTTCTGTCTCAATATGGAATTTCTGTAAGATAATGCAGGTTTTGCATGGTTTTTCTTCTACCTCAAGAAATAAGCTGCCGGAAAAAGGGATAACGCCCCCTGAAGTTTTTTCGGTTTATTACCATAATATTTTTGAATACCCTCTTACTTTCTCGGAAGTTATAAAATGGCAGCCTAAAAACCCTCCGAAAATCAGGACCAGTATCCAATGTAAAAATGGCTACTATTTTGTTCAAGGCAGAGAGGGATTAATTTATAAGCGCGAAATTAAAAAAAGACATTCCCAAAAGAAAATTAAGATTGCGGGTCATGCCGCCAAAATAATGTCCATAATCCCTTTTATAAAAATGGTGGGCATTAGCGGATCGGTAGCTATGAATAATGCCAAAAAAGATAGCGACATAGACCTGATCATTATTACCAAAAAAGGCCGACTTTGGACCAGTAGAATCATTGTTTATTTATTACTTAACTTTTTAAGATTGCCGTTAAGGGTTCCTCAAAGTCGGGAGCAGAGAGACAGACTCTGCTTAAACATTTGGCTGGATGAAGACAATCTTAAATGGAACCCGAAACAGAGAAACTTTTATACGGCTCATGAGATATTGCAGGTAATACCGCTTGTAAACAAGGACAAAACTTACGAAAAGTGGCTGAAAGAAAATAGGTGGGTTTTAAACTTTTGGCCAAATGTGGTAGACGTAGACTCAATTAAGTATGATAGTAATGAATATACGAAACCGATGAACACAAACCCGATTGAAACGCTTGCCTATAAAGTCCAAGTTAAATATATGAAAGCTAAAATTAGCAGAGAAGTAATTAAACCAGGCAAGGCAATTTTCCATCCTCAGAACCTCAGCAAAACAATTGTTGAAAAATACACTTGACAGCTTACTAACTAATCCCTAAAATAGCACTCATTGGGTTCGAATGCTAATTTGAAAAATGAGTAAATTAAATTTAAAACCAACACCAGGATATATTTTGATTGAGCCTTTAGACGCTGAAACAAAAACTGCATCGGGCATTTATCTTCCTGAAGATTCTTCTGAAAAACCTCAAAAAGGAAAAGTTATAATTTTTGGAGAACCGATTTTCGATGACGGTCACCAAATTAAATCCCCGACAAAAGTTGGAGATATTGTATTTTACAAAAAATGGGGAGGAAACGAAGTTAAGATCGAGGGTAAAGATTACTTATTTGTAAAATTTGAGGATATTTTGGCCATTGAAGGTTAATATATTTACGCCCTAAACAAACTTATGTCAAAACAATTAAAATTTGCAGAAGAAGCCAGAGAGTCTTTATTAAAAGGAATCGACACTGTAGCCAAGGCAGTAGTGACCACTCTTGGCCCAAAAGGCAGAAATATAGCTATTGATAAAAAATGGGGCGCTCCCAATATAGTTCACGATGGTGTGACTGTCGCCAAGGAAATCAGTCTTCCTGATCCATTTGAAAATATGGGTGCCCAGCTTGTTAAGGAAGCGGCCAGCAAAACTAATGATAATGCAGGAGACGGAACAACCACCTCAACACTACTCGCTCAAGTTATGACCCAGAAGGGTATGGAGAAAATCAATGCCGGTGCAAACCCCATGATCGTTAAAAAAGGTATTGAAAAAGCGGTTGAGGCAGCTACTGCCGGTCTAAAGAAAATGGCAAAACCGATCAAGGGTAAAGAGGAAATCGCGCAGGTGGCAACTATTTCTGCGGGGGATGAGGTAATCGGCGCAAAAATCGCAGAAGCTTTAGACAAAGTCGGACGGGATGGGGTTGTAACGGTCGAAGAAGGAAAAGGTCTGACAATAGATATTGAATATAAAGAGGGAATGGAATTCGATCGTGGATACGCTTCTGCATATTTTGTCACCAACCCTGACAAAATGGAAGCGGAAATAGAAGAGCCTTATATACTTTTGACGGATAAAAAAGTGTCCTCTATCCAAGAGATCCTTCCTTTTTTGGAGAAATTTGTAAAAGTTTCCAAAAACCTTGTAATTATTGCTGATGAGATTGAGGCCGAAGCTCTTACAACTTTAGTTGTTAACAAATTGAGAGGGGCATTCAATGTTTTAGCAATAAAAGCGCCGGGATTCGGCGACAGAAGAAAAGAGATGCTTGAGGATGTTGCAGTGCTGACCGGCGGAACACTGATTTCAGCCGATACGGGACGAACATTTGAATCTATTGATATCGCAGATCTCGGCCGCGCCGATAAAGTCTGGGCGGATAAGGATAATGCCAGGATTATTGGAGGCAAAGGAGAAAAAGAGACAATCAATGCTAGAATCGCTTCGATTAAAAAACAGATAAGTGCTACGGATAGTGAATTTGATAAAGAAAAATTTGAAGAGCGTCTCGCCAAACTTTCCGGCGGTGTGGCTCAGATAAACGTGGGAGCTGCGACCGAAGTCGAGCTTAACGACAAGAAAGAACGGGTTAAGGATGCAGTTGGTGCCACAAAAGCGGCCATTGAGGAAGGAATCGTTCCTGGTGGAGAAACTGCTTTTTTGAGAGTCAGTTCAGCAGTCAAAAATGTAAAAGTTGAAAAAGGCGATGAGCAAATCGGAGTGGACATTGTAAAAGAAGCACTCGAAGAACCCATTAAATGGCTGGCTAAAAATGCAGGGGAAGACGGAGAAGAAGTTTTGAAGAAAATCTTGGCTAAAAATGAACCTGATTACGGTTTTAATGCTTTAACCGGTGAGTTTGGCTCGATGACTAAGATGGGTGTTATTGATCCGGTAAAAGTAACCAGAAGTGCACTTCAAAATGCAGCCAGCGTGGCGATGATGGTTCTGACTACGGAGGGGCTGATAACGGATATTCCTGAAGAGAAAAAAGAGCCCATGGTACCAACCGGAGGTATGGGCGGCATGGACTACTAATAAAATGATTCTGTGTGGAACAAGGCAGAAAAGTTTTTATCCAAAGACAAATATATAGCCGTTCTTATTCAAAAATGGGGCAGCTGCACAATTAAAAAAAGCCTGACATCAAAATATTTTGAAGATCTTCTTGAGTCGATAGTAAACCAGCAGCTTTCAGGCAGAGCCGCGTCAACTATTTTTGGAAGAGTGAAGGATTTGTGTGACGGGGACATTAATCCGGATATCATTTTAAAGTTGAGCGAAGAAAAGTTAAGAAAGGCCGGCCTCTCATTTGCAAAAATCAGATACATCAAAGATTTGGCAGGTAGAACCAAAAGCGGGGAGTTGGATTTGAGAAAACTGGATAGGTTAAATGATGAAGAAGTAATAGAAAAACTTGTCGTGGTAAAAGGGATTGGCCGATGGACGGCCGAGATGTTTCTGATGTTTTCATTAGCCAGACCCGATGTTTTTCCTATCGATGATTTGGGGATTAGAAAAGGCTTCGAGAAAGTTACCGGTAAAAAATTTGATAGAGTAAAATCAGCCAGATTCGCTTTAAAGTCTTGGGCACCTTTTAGAACAGTCGCAAGCTGGTACCTGTGGAGATCGCTGGAAAATAGGTAGGTCGGCTATTTTGTTGTAAATACTAAGGATATTTACTTAGACAAAACGGTCAATGGATTTAAAGAAACCCCGTTCTGATGGACTTCAAGATGAAGGTGGACTCCGGAAGCTCTTCCGGTGGCGCCCATCTTACCGATTTCTGTATTTGTGTCAACGCTTTGTCCAGTTTTGACATTGATTTTAGACAAATGAGCATAATATGAATCTATGCCACTTTTGTGCTCGAGAATTACAAGGTTTCCATATCCGGATCTGTCCCAACCGGCATAGGCAACAACGCCAGACATGATTGGTCTAATTGAGGTTCCCAAGCCTCCACCTAAATCTAAACCTTTGTGGAAAATATAGTAGTCTTGATTAATTTTGATCTTAGCAACCGGGTAGATCATGCTTTTTTCAGTCATAAGATTTGTTTGGGATTCAATGACCACGTTTTCTGCACCTTGGGCTTGCACATTAGTTGTTTGAGGAATGAAAGCTGCTGAGGTAGAAATAGCAACAAAACTCACAGCAAACACCTTGCCGATGTTTCTGTGATCTGCAAGATATCTGGCCAACCTTCCGGCAAAAGTTCCTTTTCTGTATTTCTTTCTGACAACAGAGGGTTTGGGAATAATTGGCTCCTCGGACAAAGCCAGCAAGGGCTTACGCCTCTTAACCAGCTTTACGTCGAGTTGAAGACGATACTTAGGCAGTTCGATTCTAATTTTTCTCATATTGCACCTTTAATCTAGGTGCCACAGATTGAGCCCGAAGGCTCTATTGGACCATACCAACGGGACAGAAGGCAGGCACAAAAAATCCCGCTTTTGCGCGGGAGATGCGATTGTATACTATGAAAAGCCAATAAGTCAAGTTTTGGCAAGGGACCTGAAAGAAACGAGAGGCCACGACCAGAATCGAACTGGTGCATAGCTGTTTTGCAGACAGCCGTGTTTCCTCTTCACCACGTGGCCAATTATATGGTATTTTACCATGAGGCATGGCAAATGCCGAATGGCAGCTTTGTCTTACCATGAAGCCGGTTCTGTGCCGAATGGTAGGTTGAGACTGCCATGTGTTACACTCGATCACAATGAAAGCTTTTAAAGTAATTTTAATAACCACTTTGTGTTTGCTGCTCCTGGGGGCCACTGGTTTATATTTGGCCGGAAGGCTTAGCCCAAAGCCGGGAGGTGTCAGGATTGAAACCACACCGGAATCATCGGTCTTTATCAATGGTGTTTTGGTAGGTGAAACTCCCTACAGAGGTTCTTACAAGGCCGGGACAGTTGTCTTAAAATTGGTCCCTAAGGGAACTGTTGAAGAGATGATCCCCTTTGAAACGACACTGACGCTGGCGTCGGGGATAGAAACCGTCGTTGGTAGAAATTTTGCTGCAACCGAAGACGCCTCATCCGGATATGTAATTACATTTGAGAAGACAAAAAACCAGACGGCCAGTTTAATAGTTTTCTCCCAACCAACAAACGCACAAGTATTAGTGGACGGGGTCTCGCGCGGTTTTTCGCCATACGACGTCTCTTCAATTTCGCCTGCAAACCATGCAATTACGGTAAAATCGCCGGGATATAAAGATTTTTCTATGACAATAAAGACCTTGGTTGGTTACAGACTTAACTTTTATGCCAAACTCGCTTCGGGCTCTGGGGTACCCGAAAAAAAACAGGAAGAGGGATTAACGACAGTTAAGAAAGTAACGGTCTTAGATACTCCCACAGGATATCTAAGAGTACGCTCCCAGCCCGGTTCGGGTGGAGACGAAATCGCCCAGGTCAGGCCGGGGGATAGTTTTCTTTTTTTAGACACAGATATTGCCAGCGGATGGATAGAAATTCAGTATGAGGCTTCAAAAGCCGGCTTGCCTGCCGGTATAACAGGCTGGATCTCCGGCGAATATGCAACAATCAGTGCCGAGAAAAAATAATGGTTAGACCCTCACTGAGTAACCGAAATGCCACTGTACAAAACCCAGTATACTAAGATCACCCAAAGAAAAACCGCCGCGATAAGGGCCTTGTCAGTAAGTAGCAATTTTTCCGGTGTCTCACTTTTCCCTTGGAAGATTAGTGATTCGTAACGCATAATGCCGAAAATGGTTACGGGGATAGTAAACATCAAAAGTTTTCCAATGGCGGTAGTATTAGACAACTCGGCCAATATCAGCCAAAACGGAGTAGATGTCCTCGGGCTTTCAAAAAAAGTAAAAAGAGACCAGGACATCCAGGAGGCGTTTCCAAACATGGTCACATAGGAGTTAAGAAGGTCTTTTTTGTAAAATAGTAAACTTTTTCTTGTCAAAATGTCCGAACTTTGCACTAAATTTAGCTCCGCCCTTCTTTTGCCCGAAGCTAGAAAAAGAGCTACTGAAACTACACAAAGGAGAAACCAAACTGATAGATGCGCATTAATAACGAAAGCTCCTGCGTATACCCTTAAAACAAATCCTGTTGCGATTATGATAATGTCCAGAATGGCAACGTTCTTGAGTATAAGGCTATAGAGAATCTGTATTAGCAAATAGGCGATTAATATGGTCATAAAGATTGAATCCAGATTTCCGAGCAGGGCAACAAAGATGGAGGATATTACTAAAATTAGAACCTCGAATATGGCCAGGCTAATAGGTAAAGAACCTGAAGCAATGGGACGGTGCTTTTTGATTGGGTGCAGACGGTCTGAATTGCGATCAAGAATATCATTTATGATATAAGTGGCCGAAGTCATAAAACAAAAGGAAATAAAAGCCCAAACGGTTTTAGTTAGATAAATTTTATCGAAAAGATAACCGGACAAGAATATGGCAGCAAACAAGGAAACATTTTTGGTCCAATGAACTGGTCTGGCGACTTTAATTGCTGCAAAGATTAACGAGATTATTGAACCTTTTTCTTCTTGGGTTTTTGTGTTAACCATAAGATTAAGCCACCCAAAAGCATGGCTACTCCCACCATTGTATAGATCTTATTGGTGGTATTCAAATTAAGCGCCAAAATGCCCAAAATGGCTGTTATGGTCCAATAAAAAATTGCGACTTGAGTCTTGCTTAATCCGGCATCTAAAAGCCTGTGATGCAAGTGTCCGCGGTCGCCCCAGACGGGGGACTGGTGATTAATTAACCTTCTGATAATTGTGTAGCCGGTATCGATAAGAGGGATTCCCAAAACAACAATCAATGTGCCGACTTTTGTGGTTGAAAGTATTGAAAGAACCGCCAAAAGGTAACCGGCTAAAGTGCTGCCTCCATACCCTGGCATAATTTTTTGTGGAAATATATGCCAGGGCAAGAACCCAAAATAGGCCCCGGCCGTTATTGCAGCGAGAATAATTACCGGCCATTCGGTAATATCTGCAGAAAATTTTAAAGACAAAAAGGCGATGGTTAAGGCCGAGATGACCACCACGCCGCTTAACTGGCCGTCAACTCCTTTTGCACCCATATTCACAATATTCATCAGAAAGGCGATCCACAGGATGGCAAGAATGTCTGAAACTATCCAGATGCTGTGCATTTCGCCAAATAAACTAAAATTTATCTGAGGCTGGCTAAGATTAATTATTCCACCAAAAGGGTTGGTAATGAAAGCGATGCCTATACCTGCAACTATCGGGGCGGCTGCCGCGAGCAAACCAATGATCAATCTCAAATATGGGTTCAAGTTATATTTATCATCCAATACCCCCATGATTACCAGAATGGTGGCTCCGATTAATATACCAACGAGTTGTTTATCTATTGGTAAAAAAATTAAGCTGGAGATTAAAAGAGCGATAAAAATGGGAATACCTCCACCTCTCGGTGTAGGATATGTGTGGATAACTTTTGGGTGCTTATTTTTGGCCGGATCGTCGATAATCCCAATTTTTGCAGCGTACTTTATAACCAGGGGAGTTACCAAAAAGGCCACTCCTGCAGAAACAAGCCAAGGGAGTAAAAATAAATTTCGAATTTCCATATCTTAGAAAAAACCAACCAGTAAAATGATCTTAACGACAGTTATGCTCGCCATTACCGCAATAAGGAAAGAGGCGACAGCTACTATTTTTTGAATGAATTCGTCTCTTGTGGCCAAATTAATCAACATATTAATGACCGTTATCAATATAGAAATCCCCGGGATGACAAAAATAAACCAAGTCGAAGCAAGTTGCTCGGCACCCGTGGGTTTACCGTAAAACAGCGGTACAAGAGGGGGAAGGAAGCTCTTGGTAATAAAAATTCCGACGGTTGTGATTAAAGACAACCCCACGGCAACAAGAAAATAATTTTTAAAAGTCACTTTTTTCCACCACATGTCTTAATTTTTAGTTAAAAAAGCAGGATACTTAGCCCGGCATCGGCTCAAATTATGTCTAATTGTACGATATCTATTTACTTGAGGCAAAATCAACTCTTGAGTAAATGCTCATGTCGTCAATTTGGTTTACTAATAGGTAATTATTTTTAATTAAAGAATTCAGTTCGGGAAAGGGATACGAATTACTGAGAATTATGAATTTTGGAGGACTGGCAACCATTTTTTCGGCTTCAATTGCTTTGGTAGAGTAGTCGTTTATATGGTAATCGGCCACATATTTGGTAGGAGGCATGCGTTTTGCCAGAGCATAAATAGCCGCTGAATCAGGACTCCAAATGAAAACCCGATCGTTTTTGTAACTGGACTGAACCAAAAATTCCGCGATTTTATAATTTCTGGAGGTAGTTTTTGAAAAACTATTGAAGTATTCCTCTTTTGTAATCCTTCTGGTTATAAGGTTTGTAAAGCGTAGATAGTAGGAAGCGGTTGGATAGACCCAAAACCTAAAATAGACGGGGACAAAGAAAAATAAAGTCAAAGGAATAACACTCAAAGATTGTTCCAAACTCTTTTCTGTCAAAAGGATCGAAATAAGTATTGAGACAGGGGCAATAACCTGAATCAGGTAGTGTGGATACGGGCGCTCCGACAAGGTAATGGCAAAAAGTGCAAACAACACCCACAAAGATAGAAGAATAAACTTTTTGCTTAGTTTTTTCCTAAATATAAACAAAACCGCAGATCCCAAAAGAACAATAAAACCACGAATAAGTAACGGAGCATTTCTGACTAAGAAGGGTTTTTGTACATCTCCCGGCCTGAAACTGCTTAGATAGCCGACATTTTGCATAAAAGCGGCTTTAATATACTCCGGCAAAGCCCCCTTGAAGTAATACCAGACAAAAGTTGTTACTATCGGAGTAAGAAAACCAAGTAGTAGTATCAAGGTGTTTTTTAATATAATTTTCCAGTTTTTAAATCCATCGGTAATTAGCCAGTAAAAAACAATTATTGGGACATCAAAAGCTGCCGGTATTTTGAAAAGCGCTCCGATTCCGAATAGGATTCCGGACAGATAGATTTTTCCGGCGGAGGGCCTGTTTTTTAATAGAATAAGCAGGGCGCCGATAGTGAAGCCAATCATAAATAGTTCCGAGTTTATGGTTAATCCTTCAAGCAGGGGTAGTGTGGTCAGAAGCGCGAAAAGCAGTGTGGCAATTTTTTGACCTTTCTCATTTTTATCCAAAACCAGCCTTGTTAGCTTATAAAATAGGAAAATGGTTACTAAGGTCCAAAATGTCAGAATAACCTTAAACCAAAAAAGACTGCCGCTAACAGCTGCCAGGATATATAAAAGAGGGGGTTTATTGTCGTGGACATCTTCATAAAGAGTTAGTCCCTGGCGCACTCCTTGCCCCAAGGTCATATAAATCATTTCATCGCCATAATAATAAGGTTCAAAGTACGAGGGTACTCTCAATAAAAAGACTAAACTTAAAACCACCAAAAGCCAGGCAGGAATGTCCGGAAGATGCAAGAAGTCGCTGATCTTGTGAAGTTTCTGCCAGAGTACCTTCATAACATATACAGTTTAAGGTATAATTTCCCTATATGCAAAATGTTTTGGTTACCGGTGGGGCAGGTTTCATTGGTAGCCATCTTTGTGACAAGTTGGTCAGTGAAGGGTACAGGGTGAGTTGTTTGGACAACCTTCTTACGGGTTCAAAAAAGAATATAGAGCACTTAATGGATAACCCCAACTTCAATTTTATAGAGGGAGATATTGTTCAATCGTTAGAAATGATGGGTACTCAGTTGAATTATATTTTTCACCTGGCATCTCCGGCATCTCCGATTGATTATCAAAATTACCCGGAAGAAACATTAATGGTCAATTCCATGGGCACTTTAAATGTATTAAAACTTGCAAAAAAAAGTGGTGCTAAGGTTCTAATTGCCTCCACGTCAGAGGTGTATGGCGACCCCATGGAACATCCTCAAAAAGAAACCTATTTCGGCAACGTAAACACTGTTGGCCCGAGATCCTGTTATGACGAAAGCAAGAGATTTGCAGAAACAGCAACATATGTTTATCTACGAAAATATGATATAGATGCCAGAATAATTAGGATATTTAATACCTATGGCCCCAAGATGCAAAAAGATGACGGCAGGGTGGTTTCCAATTTTATTATGGCAGCCATAACTGGCGGCCCTTTGAGGATCGACGGTGACGGTAGCCAGACGAGGTCCTTTTGCTATGTTGATGATTTAGTGGATGGAATATTAAAGGCTATGTTTACAGATTGGACTAAAGGGGAAGTGTTCAATTTGGGAAATCCCGATGAATTTGCAATTAAAGAACTGGCCGATTTAGTGAAGTCTCTTACCGGAAGCAATTCAGAGGTTTTACATAGCGGTAGTTTTAGAGAAAACGATCCGATGAAAAGGCGTCCGGATATAACTAAAGCTAAAACTGTTTTAGGATGGGAGCCAAAAATAAAATTGGAAGAAGGACTCAGAAAGACAATAGAATATTATAAACAATTAGAGGCTAGGAATTAACGGCCGAGAATTTCCTCACACTTTTTCCGTCACTTTGTATTCAATATATTTTCCAAGCATTAGTCTTGTGTGGGCATCTATTCCGGGGAGGGCGGTGAAGATAAATCCTGCAATCGGCATTAGAATGAATTCAAAAGGAGTAAGAATATGCCTGATAATGGATGTCCCTGCTGGCCTTTTTGGTTTTTGAATATTATCAATAACGATCATAACAATCAAAAATGCAAGGGCGAGTGTCAAAATCAATGATGAAAGTTTGGGAACGGTGTACCCCAGCGCTGTTCTACCAAAAGCCGGGTTAAGGAGTGTGGGAATAGTTAACCCGACCGAAATGATGAACCAATTAACAGGCCACAAGAAATGTGACCAAACAACCTGAATAACCCTCATTGTTTTATCCCAAAAAGGGATGTCGCGGGTAAGAAAATAACTTTTAATAATCCAGGGGTCGTCACTGACGCCCCATGCCCATCTTTGAAGTTGTTGGTATTGGTTTTTAATGGTTTTCCAAAAGCCCTCCGATTGGGCTGCGTCAGCAAATAGCGGCAGATATATCGGTTCTACCTCAATTCCGCCACCGTTTTTATAAAAGGCTTTGAAAAAGATTCCCCAATCTTCAGGTATCTTGTCTGCATCCCAATAACCCACTTTATCCAAGAGCTTGAAAGACAACGAATAATTTTGGGTATTAATAAGCTTATCCTTCCTGACAAGCTGGGAAAGATTATTAATAGACATCAGGGTATTGGTTACGCGGGAAATCGCCGGGATTTCCCAAATATTGTTGTAAAACATAACCGACGGCTGCCAGAACATTTCAAAACGCTTAGGATCGTCAAGGAATTTATATGTCAAACAGGCAAAATGTTTGGGATGGAATTTATGGTCTGCGTCGCAGGAGGTAACAGTAAAATAATCGATATTTAGCTTCTTTTTATCAATGTAATTTTTCTTTACCCAAATGGCTGCATATTTTTCATTTGAAGCTTTGCCGACAACCTCGCCGGGTTGGAGTAGGTGGTCGGTTCTGATAAATTTCCCGAAGATCTTTGCGTATTTTTTTTCAAGCACATTCCACTTTGAATCACGGTCGGCTTTGGGTTCTTTTTCTTCCATTGCCAAAACGGGAATGATTTGTTTTGTTGGCAATTCCTGGGTGGCCAGGGAGTTAAGTGTTCTTTCGAGAATATGAAGGGGTTCTTTGTAAGTGGGAATAATAACCACGTGTCGGACATTTGTCCAATCGGGAAATCCTTTAACATCTCCCATCCAGTCATAAATTTTAGCTGCTTGTATGCGGGTGTTGGATACGATTGCGTTAATAGCAATTTGCAGAGATTGTATAAACCAATAAATATTGAAAGCCAAAACAAAGAAGGCGACTGCGTTGGGAATAACAAAAATTCCCCAGTAAGGGAATAAAATCAAATTCCAGGAAACAAATCCCGGCAAGATTTCCAGAAAGCGCAAAATTTGACGATCGTGTTTTTCGATGAATTTTCTCATTTAACTTAGGCGGGGGAACAGGGAACCTTCCGAAACTATCTTGGAATTTTTGAATTGCTTTTGAATTTTTCGGGCCGTTTCCGGTAAGAAAGGTGAAAGGTTAAAAGCAATGGTCCCGATGCTCGCTACGGAATTAGACAAAACTTCTCCCAACCGGTCTCCCTCAAGCTTCCACGGCTCGTTTTCATTGATATATTTATCTGCTTCGCTAATTTTGTTCCAGATAATTTTCAGTGCTTCATCAAACCTGTAATCATTCAATTTGTCCTCGATACTCTTGTCATACTTATTGTTCTCTGAAATATCACTATTAAATTCAAAACCCGATTTTTCACACAATTTTGCAACCCTAGCAACTAGGTTGCCCAAACCGTTTGCAAGTTCTCCGTTATAGACTTCCTCAAATTTTTCAAAAGTGAAATCAGAATCCTCGGTAGGATTTATTTTAGCTAAAAGATAATAACGAAGCGCATCTGTTCCGTATTTCTCGGCAACTTCCACAGGATCTATAGTATTACCAAGACTTTTGCTGATTTTTTGCCCGTTTACAGTAATAAATCCATGAATGAAAACCTGTTTTGAAAACGGAAGTCCTGCGGAAGCAAGCATGGCCTGCCAAATGGCGGTTTGCTGTCTTAGGTTGTCTTTTCCGGCCACCTGATATCCCGGCCAGAAATCTTTGAAATTTTCCTGATCTTCGGGCCAGCCGAGGGTCGATATGTAATTGATAAGTGCGTCAAACCAAACGTACATTACCTGATCCGGGTCGCCCGGAACCGGGATTCCCCAGGGCATTTTAGACTTGAGTCTTGAGATGGAGAAATCAGAAAGGCCATTTTCTACAAAAGTTCTTATCTCATTAAATTTACCAGCCGGAATTACGAAGTCGGGATTTTGATCATAAAAATCCAGAAGTATTTTTTGGTATTTTGAAAACTTGAAAAAATAATTTTCCTCCTCGATTGATTGAAGCTCTCTATTGGGGTGAAGGGGACACCTTCCTTCCTTCAGTTCCGAATCGGTTTTTTCGAGTTCACAACCAACACAATACTTGGTTTTATATAGCTTTTTGTAAATGTCTCCGTTTTTGTCGCAAAGCTTCCAAAATTCCCCTGCCGCATTAACATGGTGTGTATCCGTTGTTCTTATAAAATGGTTATAACTTAAGTTCAACGCCGTCTTTAAGGCGTCAAATTTTTGGGCATATTCATCAGTGTATGCTTGTGGATTTTTACCCTCATCGATGGCTTTTTGATAGATTTTTTCGCCATGCTCATCTGTCCCGAAGTTAAAAATTACCTCTTCGCCCAAAAGATCATGGAATCTTGCCAGAGTGTCCGCCTGAATAATTTCCAACGCAAAACCAATATGCGGTTCGGCATTAACGTATGGCAGGGTGGTTGTTATGTAATATTTTTTGTCCATTGAAGCTATTTTAGCGCGTAATTGCTTTTGAAGCCAGTTTAAGTGTTATTTAACCAAGCTTTTAATTTTTTCGGCCCAGACGTTTGCCCATTCTTCAGCCTCAATCTTTTTTATGGCTTTTTTTATTCCCTCTTTTTTAAGCATGTTTTTACCAAGCTTTATTTCTTCGGAAGTTGCCAAAAGATTCCTTTTAATGTTTTCCTCATCTCTGCCTTTTTTAAGCCAGTAGGCTATTGAAATTCTTTTGACGTAAGTTTCAAGTTCTCTTTCGTCAAAAAAATCAATCAAAAACTTTTCCGTCTCAGATTTGCTTTCCAGGTCTTCCAGCATTTGCACAAAGGTTTTAAGAAGCTGTTTTTTAAGTGATGGGTTCATTGTTTTACTTAGTTGAGAAATATAACTCTGTACAGATGCCAATTGCAAGTATCAAGCCCAAGTTAAGCCAGTTGCCGACCCCGAGATATAAAAGAATCGCAAAAAGAGACAGCGATAAAGAAGAAATTAAGCCTCTTCTAGAATTGGCAAAAAGTAAGGAAAATGTAAATAAAAGAGTTATAAAAAAGATGATGAAAAAAAGAGGTATTGCGCCAAAAGTTTTTGGATTAACAAAATAAATCAAAAAAGCAAAAAGTATCCAAAAAAGAATTGTCAAAAATAGAGTTGGTAAAAAATTTTTACGCTTCAGAACCTGTTCCTTTCTTTTATTTTTCCTCATTCGTTTATGAATATTTATCGCTACAGTGTAGAATTTACTCATGGACACAATGATCATTCTAATTATAGTCTTGGCAGCCGTTTTTTTTATAGCAATTTTTATTAATAGGAAGTTGACCGATATCAAAAATTCGCAAAAACCCTCGGAGGAACTTTTAGAGGTAATAAAAATGCTTCAAACCGGCAGCAAGGAAGATCGAAGAGTGTTGGTTTCATCGCTTCAGGAGAACACCCGGGCCATGAATGAAAGGCTTGATAACACCGCCCGCGTTATTTCTCAGGTCCAAAGGAACATCGGGGAATTCAGTGAAATTGGAAGAGGAATGAAAGATTTGCAGGATTTTTTGAGAAGTCCTAAAGTTCGCGGAAACATCGGCGAGCAGGTTTTGAAAGAAATGTTAGGGCAGTTTTTACCCAAAGAGTCTTTCAATCTGCAATATACATTTAAAAGCGGAGAAAAAGTTGATGCCGCAATTAAAACTGCAGGAGGAATTATCCCTATCGATTCTAAATTCCCGATGGAAAATTTCAGAAAAATGGCCGAAGCTCCAACCGACAACGATAAGAAAATTTATGAACGCGATTTTGTCAAAGATGTCAAAAACCACATCGATTCTATCGGCAAAAAATATATTTTAACAGAAGAAGGAACAATTGATTACGCACTAATGTATATCCCTTCGGAAGGTGTTTATTACGAAGTGGTAAACAATCAAACGCTTTTTGATTACTCGCAGAAAAAAAGAGTTCTTCCCGTCTCACCGACGACTTTCTATGCGTACCTTCGTGCGATCCTCATGAGTTTTGAAGGACAAAAAATTGAAAGAAGGGCAAAAGAAATTTTGACAGCACTAAGAGCGATTCAAAAAGATTATGAAAAGGCAGAAGAAAACCTGGGAGTTTTGCAAAAGCATTTAACCAACGCCTACAACATGATGGGTAATGTGTTTACCAGCTTTGGCACCTTAGGCCGGAAAATTTCAGGAGCAGGAAGATTGGGAGGTGGGGTGGAGGAAGAGACAAAAATCTTGAAATAATTTTCGTGCTACAATCGGATCGTGGACAAAACTTCAAATATCAAATTAAACAAAGAACAGACCGATGCTATAAAATTTGGTCGTGGGCCGCTTCTAATTATTGCCGGAGCAGGAACGGGGAAAACCACAGTTGTTGCAGAAAGAATTAAATATTTAATTTTAGGCAAGCACGCAAAACCCTCTGAAATCCTGGCCCTCACATTCACTGAAAAAGCAGCCAGGGAGATGGAAGAAAGGGTGGATATCGGACTGCCTTATGGTTACACACAAATGTGGATAATGACCTTCCATTCTTTCTGTGACAGGATTTTAAGACAAGAGGCGCTTCATATAGGTTTGGACCCCCGATATAAATTAATGAGTGAGGCCGAAAGCATTCAATTGTTGCGGGGAAATTTGTTCAAACTGGATCTTAATTATTTCCGTCCTTTAGGGAATCCGAATAAATTTATAAGTGGAATGTTGCAGCATTTTTCAAGACTTCAGGATGAAGACGTAAACCCAAGCGAATACGTTGCTTGGGTAAATTCCAAATTCCAAATTACGAATTCCGAACAAACTGAGGAACAAAAATTAGAAAATTCTAAATTCCGAGAGTTAGCGAAAGCTTATAAAGCCTATGACGAACTTAAAGTAAAAGAGGGCTTGATGGATTTTGGGGATCTGATTACTAAAACACTTAAACTCTTCAGAGACAGGCCGAATTTGCTGGAAGTTTATAGAAAACAATTCAAATACATATTAGTCGATGAATTTCAAGACACCAACTTCGCCCAAAATGAATTGGTCAAACTTCTCGCAGGGAAAAGCGGAAATATAACAGTGGTGGGGGACGATGATCAAAGCATCTACAGATTCAGAGGAGCAGCAGTTAGCAATATTATTCAGTTTAGAAAAACTTATCCAAAAACCAAAGTTGTAATCTTAACCAAAAATTACAGAAGCACCCAAGAGATTCTGGACAGAAGTCATGACCTCATTAGATTTAACGATCCGGACAGATTAGAGGTTGTTGAAAAAATCGACAAAAGACTCAAATCGCAGGTTGCCAAGGATGGTGTGGAAATAAAATTTATTCACGCAGATCGTGTCGAAAATGAAGCAGACATGATTGCTAAAGAAGTCCTTCGGCTAAATACCCAGGACAATTATAAGTGGGGAGATTTTGCCATATTGGTTCGTGCAAACAATCATTCTGAGCCGATAGCAAGGGCGCTTTTAAGAAACGGGATTCCTTATCAATTTTTGGGGCCCGGCAGACTTTTTAAACAACCTGAAATAATCGACCTCATTTCTTATCTTAAAATCTTAAACAATTTTGAAGATTCGGTAGCTTTCTACAGAATCTTGTCTAATGATTTTTTTGACATAATACCGCGTGATATTGCTGCTATTGGAAATTATGCAAAAAAGTATAACCTGAGTTTATTTGAAGCTTCCGAAAAAATTGATGATATTTTTGTCGGCCAAGAAACTAAAGAAAAGGTAAAAAAGCTTTTGGCAATAATTAGAAAACACCTTGGTCTTATAAAGAAAGAAACTGCCGGGCAAATACTATATTATTATTTGGCAGACACGGGTCTTATACAAAAACTTTTGTCACCGGCTTCTCCCGGGGCCGAAACCAAAGCCAAAAATATTTCCAAGTTTTTTGACAAGCTTAAAACTTATGAAGTTGACAACGAAGACGCGACCGTTCCTGCTGTGGTCGATTGGTTAGATCTTTCCGTGGAATTGGGCGAAAGTCCCTTAGCTGCAAATGAGGATTGGACGGAAATCAATGCTGTAAACATTTTAACGGTGCATTCGGCAAAAGGATTGGAATTCCCGATTGTTTATTTGGCAAATCTTGTTTCACAAAGATTTCCAACTATCGAAAGAAGAGAGCAAATTCCCATACCTGATGAATTAATTAAAGAAGTTTTGCCGGTCGGGGATTACCATCTGGAAGAAGAACGCAGACTTTTTTATGTAGGAATGACTCGGGCAAAAGAAAGACTTTACTTCACGGCAGCCGATTATTATGGAGAAGGAAAACGGGAGAAAAAACTCTCTCCTTTTATTTTTGAGTCATTGGGAGAAAGGGTAGCCGGTGCTGAAAAGATTGTGCCCAGAGCAGATCAATTGTCATTTTTGGATTACGGAATTCAAAAAAATACAAAAGAATTACCAAAAGAAGACTTCCATGTTGATTATCTTTCGTATTCCCAAATTGAAACTTTTAGAACGTGTCCTTTGCATTACAAACTTAAATATATCTTAAAAGTTCCCACGCCTCCGCAGGCTGCAACAAGTTTCGGAACGGCAATACACGCAACGCTCAAAAATTTTTATGAAGAATTAATTGCCGGGACAAAACCCAGCAAAAAGTTAATATACGAATTATTAGAGAATAACTGGATCGAAGAAGGCTATAAGAGCAAAAAACAGGAGGCACAGTATTTACAAAGAGGCAAAGATTATTTGAACGGATTTTTAAAGAAAGGATTTGATCCCAAGAATTTGCCTGTTGCTCTCGAGCAGACTTTTATGGTCCCACTGGGTTCCGATTTAAGAATTGGGGGCAGAATTGATAGAGTAGACGACCTCGGCGGCGGACAGATTGAAATTATTGATTATAAAACCAGCGAAAAAATTCCGACACAAAAGGAGGCCGATCGCGATTTGCAGCTTTGTTTTTATGCACTCGCTGCCAGCAAGATTCCAACGGAGCCTTTTGGCAGACAACCTGAAAACATCAAGCTATCTCTGTATTTTTTGAATGAGCAAAAAAAGATTTCTTCTACAAGAACTGCAAAACAACTGGAAGAAGCAGTCGGGGAAATTTATAAGATAAGAGAGGGGATGGAAAAGTCAGATTTCAAATGCAGTAATCACATATTTTGTCAGATGGGATGTGAATTCTCACTATTTTGCAAATCGGAGGAATAATCATTAGTCGTAAGTTATTAAAAAAAACCTTTCTTTCAGCCGTTATTTTCCAGTTTTCTTTTTACACTTGTAAAAAGAGCCCAAGCATCAAATGCGCCAATGCCATGCCTGGCCGCATCCTCCTGATTTGAAGCGATTGCGGGAACACCCACTTGTCGTTGGTAGCTCCAATCTAAATACGTTGCGAAATTTTTTAGATCTTCATGTGTAGGCAGTAGGCCAGCCTGACTTTGGTGGACAATTTTTCCTGCCTTTTGCAGGATAGAATTAACATTTTCGGCTTCCAGTACTTCTATGTGCAGGACGCCTCTGTTATTTGATCTCGTTTGCAGTTCATCTGCGAAGGCATTCCCATCTTCTGTTATTCTTTTGCCAAGATTCTGCCAATTTGGTGAAAGCGGTTTGAGAAGTTTTCCTTTTTGGTCTCTTACCAAAAGGGGTAAAAGTCGTATATTTATTTCAGATTCCTGTTTTTCGGCAATTTTATCCGCCATATTTTTTTGAATAATCGATTTTTAGTATAACATCCCGGGTAGATAACTTCGTAGCCTCCGAAAGAATGCTTAAAATGGGTAAAACCAAGCCAGCTTCTGTTGGGGAAGCGTGGATCGAAAACGCCTTCAAAATCAAATACCTTATAGCCATTCTTTTTAGCCCATAGTATTCCTTGCCAGAGAAGGGCATACTGGGCTAGGGAAGTGCGACCCTCCTTATTTGTGAATGCTTGCCAATAATACGTTATATAGTTTGATTTATCGTGTGAAGAAGTCGTGAAAATCACTCCACCTATAATTCTGCTAACAATATTGTGCGACGCAAGGAAAAGGGAGTGAGATTGTGGAAAACTTTTCTTTAATTTAATAAGCTGTTCTGCACTTGGTACATATCGGCGCAACTTAACGGAATTTATCCACTCCTCCCGGAATGTTTTTATTTCTTCGGGGGTTGAGTATTCTGCGGTTTTTATGCTCCCCCCTTTCTTAATTGCCTGCCTGGCGTCTTTTTTAAAATGCTTTAAGATTTCAGCTTTCGGTTGAGTTAGGTCAATTTGAAGAGTTTTGGAGGGCAAATATGTGGTTTTGGCCAATTTAAAGCCGGATGACTCCAGGTATCTGGCATCCAAATCGCTTTTAGGCTCGATTATAATTTGATAAACACCGTATTTTCGGCATAATTTGTTGACCGTGTCCATTCTTATTTCCTCCGGCCTTTGAAGTTTTAGAATAGAGCCTAAGAATGGCATCTTTTTTATGAAGTAGTTGATTTCAGCGATTCTTTCTACTGTCCAGCCAAGACTTTTGAGGTATTTAGCATAGGATTCGCTTTGTCTGATATCAAACATCAAAATCTATTTTTGGACAACCCTGCCTTGGCTAAAGTTTTAAGGATTTTCCAACGAATTTGCTCCGCTACTCTATAGATCCGATAGGCCGGCTTATTTATCACCAAATCCCATGTTCCCAAAAATTCCACAACTTTAGGGCCGTAACCTTCTTTAAATTTAGTAAATCCCTTTCCTTCTTCCCTCCCCCATAAGTCAAAAGTCTTGAGATTGAGATTGCGACCGAATTTAATTGCTTCCCACATAATTAAATTATTTGCCATAACCCCCTTATACTTTTCGGTAGATGCTCCGTATGGATAATAAAGAAAATCTTTCCAGGAAAAAAGTATCCAAGTAGTAATAATTTCCCCGTTATAAGTTGCCGTTAGTAGGTGGGCTATGCCGGCTTCTCTTAAAATTTTCCACATAAGCTTATGGTATCTTTCAGAGTGTGCGTAAAAAGCTTGTCTTTGTGTTGTCTCACGGGTTAGGTCTAAGTATTTTTTGAAAGCTTTATCGGAATTATCTTCCTGAACTTTTACTCCTTTTCTTTCGGCCAGGCGGATGTTGTAACGGGTCTTGGTGCTAAAACTTTTCAAAAGTTCATCCTCGGATTTGGTTAAATCAATCCAAAAGGTGGTCGGGGTAAAAAATCTTTTACCGGGTACGGCCCCGTTACGTATTAGGATTTTTTCTAGTTTGGATTTGTTTGTACCTTGTGATCTGGGAATTGGAATTTCCCAACCGACGTTTGGTTCTAATTTAATAAAAACAATATTATTGTCTCCCGCAATCTTTTTTAGTCCGGTTAACATTTCCTGGCTGGGAGCCGGACCTTTTTCAAAGATGGCCAGTTTATAGTTTGTCAGAGGAATTTTGTGAACGGTTAAGATTCCCCATGGGGTTTTCAAAACTTCGTTGCCCCATTCTTTTCTAAAATTTCCCCAAAAGGTTGTTTGCAGGGGATGTGTTGAAATGGCATCAATTTTATTCATTGTTGTGCCCTAAGTATTTCTCAATGATATCATCAAATGTTCCTTTGGTGTCATCCACGGCCTCAAATTCGAAGCTGTTTATTGGTTTTAAACTTTCCCCCACTTCTTCAAGCAAGCTTTCGGGGATATCTGTTATAAACCTACTGGGCGGGTTGCTGATGCGCTCCCCGAAATATAGACGGGAGTTTGCATATAACAGGTAAAGCAAATCTTTTGCTCTGGTGATGCCGACATATGCCAAGCGTCTTTCCTCTTCCATTTGAGCGTTGTCCATTAAGCTTCGGCTATGGGGAAAAAGACCTTCCTCCATGCCTACAATAAATACAATTGGAAACTCCAGCCCCTTAGCAGCATGCAAGGTCATTAAAGTTATTGAATCTTTGTGTTGGAGGTTGCCGACGATGTGTTTACTTGAATCCTGGGACGTTTCCACTAAAGTAACATTTTCCAAAAATTCATTAACATCTGGGAATTCCGTGGCCACGCTTCTAAGCTCCTTTAAATTTTCAAGACGGGCGATATTTTCCTCGGACTCTTTTTGGAAAAGAGCAAGATAATCCGTTTTCTGGATAACCACATCAAGGATATCAAGGGTCGTCAGTCCGCCCAGATCCGGATTTTCCACCCTGAAAGTTTCAAGTTTTTGAAACCTTCTTACTCCGATTTTTTCAATTCTGTTTTTTGAAACGGTATCTTTGGGATTATTCAGGTAGCGTATAAAAGCCAAAACGTCCTTAATTTCTTTTCGGTCATAAAATTTTACGCCCCCCACAAGAATATATGGAATTCCTGCGTGTAAAAATGCTTCCTCCAAAACGCGGGATTGGGCATTGGTACGGTACAGAATTGCAATATCCCGATAACTAAGTTTACCGTTTGAGTCTCGGATCAATGTCTTTGCCTCATTGACTATAAAATCCGCCTCATCAAAACCGTTTCTGGCCGCATAGATTTTAATTCTCGAACCCTTTTCTTTTTCTGTCCAGAGTTTGAGAATTGGATGGCTTGTATTTTTGGAAATAACTAAATTAGCGGCATCTAAAATATTTTGTGTCGAACGATAATTTTGTTCCAAATTAACCACTTTAATATCTGGGTAGTCCTGTATTAGGTAATTAATATTTCGATAGTCTGCACCGCGCCAGGAATATATTGATTGGGAAGCGTCTCCGACGGCAGTGATGTTATTTCCCTGTCCGACTAAAAGTTTTGTTAAAACATATTGAATTTTGTTTGTATCCTGCCATTCGTCGACGAAAATGTGTGTGAGCCGTGCCCGCCATTTTTCTAAGACATCCGGAACTTCTCTATACAACTGAACAGTTTTGATCAATAAATCGTCAAAATCCAGAGCACCGATATGTCTAAGTGCTTTCTCATACTCAATGTAAACCTTGGAAGCGATATCCTGCCAGTCACTTCTAACAAAATTGACATATTCTGCCGGAGAAAGCATTTGGTTTTTGGCTTCGCTTATGCCGTTTAAAATTGAAGCCGGATTATACCGGTCTGTAGAAATATTAAGACGCTCCATAATATCTTTGACCTCTTCTTTTTGATCACTGTCATCATAGATAACAAAATTTTTTGGGACTCCGATTTCTGTACCGTCAATTCTTAAGACCTTTGCGCAAAACGAATGAAAAGTGCCGGTTGTCGGAGAGTTGCCGGCAGTAAGAGCCAGGATTCTTTCTTTCATCTCACTGGCTGCCTTGTTAGTGAATGTTAGAAGCAGTGCGTTCTCGGGTCTGATTAAGTTTTTTTCGATAAAGTAAGCTACGCGATGTGTTAAAACTTTGGTTTTCCCCGACCCTGCTCCCGCCAAAACTAAAAGCGGTCCGTGGGTGTAGGTAACCGCCTCTTTTTGTTCTTTATTCAAACCGGCTATACTAGTATCTAACATGCTTGATCATTCTACAGTACTTTCTAACGTACCGAAAAGAGATGTTTCCGGAAAATCCAAATGGAAAAGAGCCGGTAAGGTTATCCTATTTTCATTCCTGACCTTGTTTTTAATTATTTTTCTGGGAATAGGGGTGTTTTTTATCAGGTTCCCTATGTTTGCCAAGGCGGCTTATAATTTTGTTGCCTTGCCCAAAAACCCAATTTCTTCCGGCAGCGGATATGTAAACATTTTAGTTATGGGTAAGTCCGGGGGAAGTCATGAGGGTTCAGAACTAACAGATTCGATGCTTATTATTTCGCTTCCATTGGAGGGAATGTCTAAAATTACAACGGTTTCCATTCCCCGCGATATTTGGATTCCTGAACTTAGAGCCAAAATAAATTCAGTTTATTACTGGGGTAAAGAAGGAACACCCTATTTTAAGGTCGAAGAAACGGGTGGAGGAATTTCATTTGCTAAAAAAATAACAGGAGGAGTCATCGGACAGCAGATTGATTATGGTGTAGTAGTTGATTTCTCTGCCTTTAAAGATACCGTGGACGCCATTGGTGGAATTGAAGTAAATGTTGAAAGAGGTTTTATAGACAAGCTCTATCCGATAGAGGGAAAAGAAAATGACATGTGTGAAGGAGATTCTACCTATGCCTGCCGGTATGAAGAAGTGGTTTTTGATTCAGGTTTGCAGCAGATGGACGGGGAGACTGCTTTGAAATTTGTTCGTTCGCGCCACGCCGAAGGAGATGAGGGCACTGACATTGCCAGAGAGGCCAGACAACAAAAAGTAATTAAATCGATAGAAAATAAAATTATGTCAAAAGACGTCTTGTTTTCGCCCGGGAAGATTGCAAACATTTTTGATATTGCTGAAAAATATGTTGAGACCGACATAGACATTCCGACCGCCGGGATATTGGCCAGGTTGACTTATGAAAGCAGAAATAATGTTTCTCAAAACGTCTTGCCCGAAGACTTGTTGGTGAATCCCAAACCCAGCAAGGATTATGACAACTTGTATGTGTTTATCCCTAAAGCGGGCAACGGGAAGTGGGAAGAAATTCAGAACTGGTTTAGAGTTGTCAATGGCGACTAAAAACTCACCCAGCCAAATTTATTAATCCAAAGAACGCCCCACAAATTAATCAATATAGACACACTCAAAAGCAGCCAGTGGTGCCAGGCAGGATTTTTTGAACCGAGAGCGTTTACTATTAGCAGAAGCACTAGAGGGTAAAAATCAACTGCATATCTATAACCAAATTGGGTAAAACCTGTTCCTCCGTGGATAAAGATAACAAATGCGATTAAAAAAATGGACACCCAAGTAAAAAGATTTATCCTCGATTTTAATGGTGCACCAAACGCATAAATAAACGCCGGACTGGTGATAAATATTGAGAGGCCTGCCCAGGACGGCGTGATGTAAGGAAATTCATTTTTGAGTATTGGGGTAGAAAAAAACATCACTTTAAAATTTGGCCAAATATAAGAAAGGTCAAAAATACCGTTTTTATACCATGGCTCACTGAGCACGCCCGGAATGAGTCCGTAACCGGTTTCAAAAAAACTACCGAATCTCAGGTAGTTGTACAACGCAAAAAAAACACCGAAAAAAGAAAGACCTAGCAATATTTTCAGATAATTTTTGTTTAAATAAAGAATTAGCGGTAAAGCCAGAATTGTTTGGATTCTCGATAAAAACGCAAAACCAAAATATAGAACTACCAAATACCATCTTTTCTTGTTTAAAGATTCGTAGATCGTTAAAGTTAGAAACAAAAATGCAGAAACTTGTCCGAGATACCAGACGGATCCAGTTGATGCCAAAAACCAAAGAATATTTCCGAAAGCTGTCAATAAAAACACCCAAAGAGAGGTTAGTTTGTTTGAAGTTTTTTTGTATGCTATAAGAGCCCAGATAAAAGCTGCCAATGCCCCCATGATGTGAGCCAGTATCTGTTGCTGAAAATTTTGGTTTAGGATGAGAAGAAAAGGAATTGCGACTATTGCCGGTGCCGGAGGGTAAACAACTGCGAATTTGTTCGTTCCGATGGGAATAAGCTCGTTTAACCACGGAGGGTTGTCTGTTAAATAATATTTTCCCTGCAAAAATGCAGTTCCAAGCCTGGTAAAATAGTCATAAGGGGTTCGTCCGGCCGAAGTCGCTAAATAAATAAAAAATGTTACGACAGTCAGTATTATTAGAAATATATGCCAGGAAGTAAGATTTTTTAGCTTTTGAAGCATGATTAATTATACATTTCTTTTTTTGGGAATTTTATTCGTCACTTTCTTACCGGGATATCTGTTGGTGGAATTATTTTTTGCCGAGGTTAAGTTTTGGAAAAAAATCCCACTCTATTTGGTTGGCAGCGCAATAATGTCTACATTTTTGGTAGCCGCGCTTGGTTTAATCTTTGGTTTAAGTAGAGGTCTTCTTCTTGGAGTGGCGGCGGTTTTTTTAATAGCAGCTTTATATGTATTTTTTAAAAAGAAAAAATACAATTCCGATGAGATAAAGAAAAGATTGCCGGAAATAATAGTCGGAGTTTTTATCTATGCCATTTATTTTACGGCTCTTTATCCCGCCATCTTCAGTTTTTATAACAATTATTTTGTAATGGGCGGTCCGAACTGGCAGGACACCGCCATGCACTTATCTATCATTGAGAGTATTGCTCAAGGAAATTTCCCGCCCCAGGCACCGTATTTTTCAGGACAACCTCTAAATTATTATTATTTTGCAGATTTGCATGCAGCGATAGCGAACATCTTTTTTGGAGATTTTTTCCCTGAGATTCTGACTCTACTTAATCCTTTCTGGGCGGCAACCTTTTATTTTTCAGTTTTTGCACTTACTTATCGATTGACCAAGAAAAAAATATTTTCTGTTATTGCCGGCTTTAGCGCCGTTTTTTACGGCAATTTGGGGTTTGTTAATTTTTTTAATGCCTTAATAAAGCAAAATAAAAACTATTTTGAATTAGTTGCCGTTAATCCCTTCAATTTTAATTTTGATTACCTGCAAATGGTTCCAATGTCTGATTATTTTTTGCAAAACAGACCAATGATGGCAGGTTTGTCTCTGGTTACAGTGGCCATATTATTGCTAATTGATTCAAGCAAAAATCGAAAAAATATTATTTTTGCCGGAATAATTGCCGGCTCACTACTTAAATTTCAGATGTTTGGCTTTTTAGTTGTTTGGATGTTTTTTGGGATTTATTTTTTTGTAAATCTGATAACCAAAAAAATAACTTTTAAGAAAGTGATTAAAGCCGCGATCCTTTTTGCACCCACAACTTTAATATTGGGATTAATTTCAGTGGCTTCAAAAGTCGGGACCAGATCAATGTTTCAGGTATTCTTGGACAGTTTTTCCTTTGGCCCATGGCAAGCACACGACGCCGGCTGGTTTATTTGGTTTTTTATCGGCAATTTGGGAATAGGTTTTGTTGTTTATATTTTTAGTTTGTTTTTAAAACCTTTGAGAAAAGACACCGCCGCTCTTTGTCTGGCCATTCTTTCCTTGGTTTTATTGGCCATTCCGGTTTCTATGAAATTTACGCTTTATGAATTTGACATGCTCAAATTTTATTATTATTTAATCCCCTTAATTTCTGTGTTGCTGGGTTTTTATTTTGCCAATTCCAAACACAAATCCGCGGCAGTGTTTCTTTTTATCTTTTTGACAATTACTTCTTCGCTAACCTCCATCAATTTGCTTGCTCATTCGTATTTGAATAAAACTCTTGGTTATTCGTACTCAGACTACGAGTCCGGAATTTGGATCCGGGAAAATATCCCTCAAAAATCAGTTTTTGTTACCCTACCCACCGTGCATTCCGCACCCAGCGATATAGGAGGGAGATTAAGGGTAATTTCCTATATTAATTGGCCGTACTCACACGGATTTAACACGGGTTCTGATAATGTGTTTTCGAGGGTTTATGACGTAAGAGTTGTATATGAAACTGGCGACACTTCTCAAATCAAGCTAAAATATGGGGCAAAGTTTATATATTTGGGACATGAGGAAAAGGCTCAATTTCCCAACGCCGATCGTGTTTTTGATAAAGAAACAAACTTAAATAAGGTTTACGATAAAGACGGAATCAAAATTTATGAAATTTTTTAAGAGATATAAAAACATTTTATATCTGCTTTTGTTTGCGCTGATTTTGAGGATACCACTTTCCTTTTTTGGGACTTTGGAACTAGACCAAAATACATTTATTGCTTGGAGTTCCGATTTGGCAAAAAACGGTTTTAAAAATTTTTACAATGGATGGAGTGATTATTTGCCCGGATATTTATATTTTTTGTGGGGGTTGGGAAAGGTGAATTTATTAAATATATTTCCGGAAGTCCTTCTCTATAAAATTCCTGGAATTCTTGCTGATTTGGCAACCGGTTTTTTGATTTATGAAATAATTAAGAAATACAAAAACGAAAAATGGGGTTTAATTGCAGCCGCAATATATGTCTTCAATCCGGCAATAATTGCCAACTCCACTTTTTGGGGACAGGTTGACTCGCTGACATCGTTAGCTTCAATTGCTGCCGTTTATTTATTAAGTCGGAACTATGTACTTTCCGCTGCCGTCCTGGCCGCCGGAACATTGATCAAGCCCCAGGCGGCGTTTATTATGCCCATTATTTTTATACTAATGCTTAAAGAAAAATGGAAGTTCTCAAAGATACTTATTTACCTGACTAGCGGCCTTATAGTCTTTATTTTGGGGTTTGTGCCGTTTGCCAAAGGAGACCTAATTCCCTTTGTTTTAGATAGATTGACTCTCTCGGCCAACCAATATCCCTATACTTCAGTAAATGCATTTAATTTCTGGGGGCTTTTTGGATTTTGGAGACCTGACAATATTTACCTCCAGTTTGGGGGGTATCTTGTTGTTTTACTAACAACAGTTTTATTTTCCCTAAAGTATGCCAAAAAGAAGCTTGCCGTTTACTATCTTTTGACTTTTGTTTTTGCTGCCAGCTTTATGTACTTTACACGAATGCATGAAAGACACCTCCTGCCGCTTTTGGCTCCGTTGGCAATAGTATCTGTCGACAACCCCGCACTTTTGCTCGTGTATTTGGGGTATTCGCTAATTTATTTTGCCAATTTGGTTTATTCTTATTTCTGGATCTCAAATAATTTTATTCAGGTTTTTCCGGATTTTTTTATCAAGTTATTAATTTTTTTAAATAACTCATTTTTAATATATATAACTTACGTCATATTAAAAGACAAAAAAGTGTCTTGGAAAAGATTTTCGTCAATATTTATCTTATTGGCTAAGAAAATAAAAAGCAGGAAAACCAGGGTTGTTAAGTTGCCGGATCTAAAATTAAATAAAAATACAATTAAGGCGATTCTTTTTTTGATTTTGGGGTTTGCATTTGTTACTAGGGTTTTTGATTTAAGCAAACCCGATACCATGTACTTTGATGAGGTTTACCACGCTTTTACCGCCAAGGTGATGATGGGGCCTGAATCTTATAAAGCTTGGGAGTGGTGGAACACTCCTCCTGAGGGGTATGCGTATGAATGGACACATCCGCCTCTGGCCAAATTGGGAATGGTTTTGGGAATGTCCATTTTCGGTCAAACCTCATTTGGGTATCGGATTCCCGGAGCCATCTTGGGAGTGGGAGCAGTATTTTTGGTCTATCTTATTGCCAGGCATATTTTTAAGGACGAGGCAATCGGATTAATGGCAGCGGCCGCGTTTTCTTTAGATGGTCTGGCGCTTGTCATGAGTCGGATTGGAATGAATGACAGTTATATTCTTTTTTTCTCCTTACTTTCTATTTATATGTTTATGAAAGAAAAAGATTTGTTTTCTGCTACCTCCTTTGGTTTGGCTATTTCTTCAAAATGGTCTGCCGTTTGGGCGATTCCGATCTTTTTTGTTTTGTGGCTAAAGCGAAAAAACAAATTCAAACCCTCGATTTTTTGGTTTGTGCTTTTACCGCCGGTTATTTACCTCTTGTCGTATTTGCCGATGTTTGCCACGGGGCACACTCTGTCCACATGGTGGGGAATGCAACAGCAAATGTGGTGGTATCACACAAGGCTTGAAGCGACACATCCTTACACGTCTCAGTGGTGGACGTGGCCGCTTTTAATCCGACCGATTTATCTTTATACAAGTAACGAAATAGGAGGTATGGTCAGTAGAATCTATGCAATGGGCAATCCGTTTGTGTTTTGGTTCGGTTTGCTTTCGGTAATTGCCTCAGCAGCTTATGCGGCAATTGAGAAGAACAAAAGCCTGGGATTGGTGGTTTTTTCCTATTTAATTTTCTTTGCAGCTTGGGCAGCATCTCCGAGAATTATGTTTTTGTATCACTATTTACCCTCCGTCCCATTTATGGCAATTGCCACCGCTTATGTCTTGCGCCGGAACTCAAAACTTGTACCGCTTTATTTTGGATTGTGTTTTCTGGCGTTTGTTTATTTTTACCCGCATTTTATCGGATTAAACATCCCCCTTGCCTTGGATAGAAGCTATTATTGGTTGAGTACCTGGAGATAGCCTTAGGCGGGTGCCAAATAAAAACCTCCCTTAACGATCACATACACAAGCGCTCCCAAAAAGAGGATCATAATTAGAAAGTAAATAACCGACCATTTGCCGGATTTTGGAAAAAATTTGTCAAAAGGGTAATAAGAGAAGATTTCCGGCTTTAATCTTTTTAGGGAGTAAGTTGTTATCCAATAGGCAAAGAAAAATACTATTAGAAATCCGATCACAAAAATTATATCAACATAATTTGTCCGGATAAAATCTATTCCGGGTGTGATTGAAGAAATAATTTTGTTCACAAGCTTTTAGAGAGCCAAAAGTATTGCGCCTAAGATTATCAAGATGCCAAATCCGGCACCAAAAAGTGTGGGCCAACCGGTCCCGGATTGGGGAAGCGATGCTTCGGTGGGTGTCGGGGTGGCAGTATTAACACTAACCGATGTCGACGTCGGTGTGGCGGCTGCCTTCGTCGGCGTTGCTGTCGGTGTCGGGGCGATATAACCTGTTGGGGTTGGTGTCAGTGTAGTAAGCGGTGTGGCCGTTGCCATAGCAGTGGTAGTTGGGGTTGCGGTCAAAGTCGGAATTGGGGACTCAGTGGGTCCGGAGATTGTAAAAGTTATCGAACAATTATTTACGGGCGCCACATTTTCTGCTTTGGGAAGACTTTCGGGGACATTAGGAGCAACAGGTTCTTGTCTTAGCTCATACAACCTAATGGCGGTGAAGATGGCAATTCCCGCCAGGATAACAGTTGTAATTATTATTAAAATTGTTCCGAGTTTGCTAACTGGTTTTTTCATATTTTTTGATTAAAACCACCCCAACGTGGCGTGGTGAACTTGTCCTGTGACTGAAAAAGTTGTTGTTCCTTCAGGTATGGTATAAGACTGACAATAAATAGTAGATTCTGGTTTTTGAGTGGTTCCTGGTTTCAGCATTGTGGTATCTGACTGTTGTACTCCGTTGATAATAAATCTGGCCATGTCAAAAGAGCCTGAAGTTGCAGAACCTGACACACATAAATTAATTACATCTCCGGCCTTTAATGAAGACCTATCAGTTGATGCAAGGGTGTTCCAGTCGGCATCAAAGGTTGTTACACTGCTACAGCTGGCGGTCGTTGTGGGGGGCGCAGTTGGGGGCGTAGTTGGGTTGGTCACGGGGGGTGTTGTGCTACTGTCGCATTGTTTGGGACTAAGAGAACATTGAACAGCATAGGGTTCTTGTCCGTCACAAATAACGGCGGTGTTAAAACACCACCACTTTCCATATTCATAATTTTTCCAGGTATAGCCGGACGGACAAAGGCAATTCCCATCAGGAACAATAATTCCGGGGTTACCTTTTAGGTTATAACAAGCATACTCATTATTTTGTCCACCCTGGAAACAATCTCCTGATACAACATTGCCGACGCAGGAGTGGCTTCCTAAATTTTCACATATAGGATAAACAGCCTTTTGTTGGAAAAGTTGTTTTTGCCCGACCGTGTAAGTTGCGATAGCAACACCTCCGACCAGTGCAAAAATTCCTAAAATTGTGGCGATTATTTTTCCTGTCCCAAATTTTTTCTTGGGTGTAGAAGTAATGTTGGAAAAATCCGGGGGTGGTGCGGCCGACCCGGGATTGCCGGCTGGTGTTACTGGAGTAACAGGAGAAGCTGCTTGATTCACCGAGGTGTCCGGGGTCAATGTGTCCTGTGGAGCGGTTGTAACATTCGAGAAATCAGTGGGTGTGGGAGGCAAATCAGTTTGAGGGGAAAATGGAGCGGATCCAAGATCGTTTGTCTGCGGGGTTTGGCTTGGGTCGGGCTGATTTTGGTTGGGCATTAATTTTTATTAGATATCTTCCAGGTATAGAAACTAAATGAAATTACTACTAATCCCATCATAAACAGCAGAATGCTTGGAGTCAAGCTTCCAGATTGCGGCAGGGAAGCTTCGGTTGGTGTAGGTGTTTTTGTGGGTTTTGGTGTAGGTGTTTTTGATATAGCGGGGGCTATCGTGGACAGAGGTGTTGCACTTGGTTTTGGCGTGGGTTGGGTTGTGGCAGGTGTGTTTACTGGTGTTCCCGATGGAGTGGCAACAAAAGCCGGCAATTCTCCTGCTTGAACAACAAAACTTCTGGTCAGAGTTCTTTTAATCCCGGAAACATCTACCCAAGAGATGGTAACAGAATGGGTTCCCGGGGCTAAATTTGTTGGCGGTGACCAACTCCAGAGACCTGCGGAAGAAACTTTAGACGTTCCTGAAATTTGATTTTCTGAGTTAACGATAATAGTAATTTCTGTTCCCACAGGTCCCTCACCAAAAAATTCCGGTTTCTGGCTTGAAATTATTTCCCCTTCAGAAACGTTCTCCAGCGTTACACTTTTTGTTTGTGTGATTTTCTCACCGTTTAAGTTGAATTTTGATTCGATAGTTGCCGATTCAGGCAAGTTTAAGTCCGCGCTTGGGTTTTCTCCATCTAAACTTGGTTCGAGACTCCTAAAATCCTGATCCCGGCCGATGATTAATGCGGGAATGGGGTTGGCGGATCTGGAAAATATTTTTGCAGTTGCCATCTCGCCCGGGCCATTGGCGGCAGAAACCTCCAAAAGTGTTTTGTTCGCATCCACCTGTGCATATGCAGCGAGGTCTGTCGTTCTTACAGAACCAATTTGTAAAACAAACGTCCCATTGTCGGATGATAGTGTGGAAACGGTGTAGCCATTGATTGTTATATAAACTATCGCCCGTTTTACCACCTCGCCGGAAGCAGTAATTACCGAACCGGAAACCGGAATTGTTATCGGACTAATAGGTAAAAGGGCGCCCGTGGTAAATTGCCAGGGAACTCCATTGTTATCAAAAGTTGTTCCTTCGGAATTAATTTTAAAAAAATATTCCGTATTTGGATTCAGTCCCGTAAGGGTAATGCTGTGGGTAACAAATTTATCATCATTTTCAGTTTCGTTAATTAAAGTCCCCACATTTTTATTTGTTCCATACGAAACAAATCCCGTTGTTTGGTCGTCTGTAATCCAAGAAATAGTTGCCGAAGAATCGGTTAGATTGCTTATTCTGACATCTTTTGGGGTAATCGTTGGCCCGGCCCCAATTTTAAATATTTGATTGTTTTTTAAAAGAAACACCCCGGCAAACACTCCGGCGAAAAGCAAGAGTATTCCTAAAATGGTAGGGATTTTATTTTTTTTGATCATTGTTCAGGTAAGCCGCTGGGTGACGCCTCAGGTGTGGCTGAAGGTAGAGGTGTCTCCGTTGTTGGCGTTTGTACAGTACTCGTTGGCCCGCTAAAACTCATTTGCGGAATTTCCGAATCGGGTATAAAAATTGCAGATTCAATTTTTTGGATCACTTTAGTGTTCAGAGTCGGATTTAAAGGTTTCAATACTTCTTCCGGGACAGGTGTCGGAGGTTTTACAGAGATGGCTCTATAAATACCCAGACCCACCCAAACCAGGGCAGTCAGGAGCGTCAGAATAAGTATTGTTATTGGTTTTGGTAAGGATTCCTTTTTCATATTATTTGTCGCTTCCCAGATAAGGCACTCTTCCGGATACAACCGCAACGATGACACGACCCGATTCTGTAACCGAGGAATTTATGGTAATACTGTCGATTGCAGAAATAGTCCTGAGCTTTTCTAAATCCCTAATAAAATTACTTATGTTGGCATAGCCGCCCCTGATGCTAATAGAATACCCCATTTCATTTGCACCTTCGGGGAGAGGTTTAAGCTCTCCCGAAACTCTAACAGTTTTTGGACTTCCCACAAGAATAACGTCATTGATAACAAGGCCTATAAGCTCCACCCCGTCTCTGGCAGATAAGCCTTCGATTTGTTTTGTAAACAAATCGGGACTCGGCGCAGAAGAAACAGCTGTGTTAATTTTCTCTAAATACATTTGGTTTTGGATCAAAACACCATTGGCTTTTTGTAAATCGCTGACTTTTTGGTTAAGTGCCTCAAGGGTTTTCTTTTCCTCTTTAATTTGTTGGACAAGGCTAATAATGGTTATAGCCGTAGGTTTGAGTGCAAACATAGCAAAAATAATTACGGTTACAATTGACAGAACTATTTCCAGGAAGGCGCGCAAATCAGCCCTTTTTTTATAAAGGGAGGAAATATTCAAAAATAACTCTTTGTATCTGTAGTATGACGATCTCCAGCCTGTTGCCATCTTAGTATTTAATATTAATTACAAACTCGATTTCACCTGCATTTTTTTCCGATGAGTTTACTGGTCCAAGTTCGGCACTTTTAAACGAACCATCTTGTAAGCCGGCTACAAATCTGGATATGTCGTAATCTGACAGAGAAGATCCTCTGACTTCTATTGAGTCTTTAAATAACGAAATTCTGGATAATACAACAGTTTCCGGAACCTTGCTGGTCACCTTTTCTACCAACGAGGACATCTGGTTGCTTTGACCCGTTTTATCAAAAACGTTTAATTTTGTCTGAACACCCCTGAATTGTTTTTCCAGATCTGCCTGGGCTGAAATTTGAGCACTTTTTACTTTGATGGAGTTATTTAAACTGGAATTTTGTGCATCCAGCCAAAAACGTGACAAAAACGCTGCCATGACTACCATTTCCGTAACAATAACTATTATGCGGAAAGTGCCGGTTGTCCACTTAAGAATACGACCTGCTGTTGAAGCGTTGAACTCCTCTTGTGGCAAAAGGTTAATAGATTTATTTTTGGGCATACATCGCGTTGTTTTAATTTCCAATTATTGCACGCCAATTTTCAATAAAAAATGAGATCTGGCAAATAGGAAATGTGCTCTAATCAATATAGCACATGTAAATGCGTGAAAGAAGCTTTGTTAATGAGAATTATTTCCCCTTCGAAGAAACCTTTTTTACTGTCTTAGCGGCGGCCTTTTGGGGAGCCTTGACCGCAATCAGTTTAGAAAGCTGGGATTTTATTCTGGAAGCCTTATTTTTGTGAATAATCTTCTTTTTTGCGGCGCGGTCGGCAAGAGAGATGGCGGAAATTACTTTATCATTACTTTTAGATTTTTTAGCCATGCGGATTGAGATTTCCAGTCTTTTGATCAAAAGACTGTTAACTTTGTTTTTATTTTTGGAGCCCCTTAGTGCCCTTTTTGCTGTTTTGGTTACTGGCATACCGGTTAATTTGTCAAATTTTAAATTTAAAATTCAAAATTTCTTCGTGGTTGTTAGTATATGGCAAAGAAGCTAGAATATCAAGAAGAGACATGGAAAATTTGATCGCCAAAGGTAAGAAAATAATCAACTCTCAACAAAATAGCATTCTTTCAGCGGCCACCCTGATTATGATAATGATTGCCACCTCCATGATCTTAGGACTTATCCGACAGAGGGTTTTGGCAAGTTACTTTGATCCAAATTCGCTTTCATTATTTTTTGCCGCTTTCAGGTTGCCTGATGCAATTTTTCAGGTCTTGGTTTTTGGTACGTTTTCATCTGCCTTTATACCGGTATTTACAAAATCTTTAAAAGAAGGTGAGGCGAAAGCCTGGCAGCTTGCGGGTAAGATAGTTTCAATAGGTTTAGTGATCTTTATTTTGGCAGTTGCGGTTGCGGCAATTTTTACCCCCCAAATATACGCAATCATTGCTCCCGGTTTTGATAAGGAGGAAAATGCCCAAATCGCCTTTTTGGCTAGAATCCTGTTTTTGGCTCAGGGCTTTTTTGTGATCAGTTATGTTTTGACCGGAGTTTTGGAATCATTAAGACGTTTTTTGATTCCGGCTTTGGCACCAATTTTTTACAATCTGGGAATAATTTTAGGTACGGTAATTTTAACTCCGTATATCGGATTAACAGCACCGGCTGTCGGGGTAGTGATTGGAGCTTTTGCACATTTTGCAATTCAGTACCCGCTAAGCAGAAAACTTGGCTTTAGATTTACTTGGGATCTTAGGGCAGATGAGGGAGTTAAAAAAATCGGAAAACTTGCATTGCCCCGTGCAGTCGATTTGGCTTTTGATCAAATAGGTAAAAGTACTGAACTTTTTCTTTCCTCGCTGATATCTCAGGCCTCATATACCTACTATACTTTTGCTAATTCTTTGCAGCTTCTTCCGGTGACCCTTTTTGGGACATCGCTTGCCAAAGCAGTGCTTCCCATGCTTTCGGATGCAAGTGGCGACAAGGTCAAGTTCAGGAAAATTCTTCTTTCGGCAATATATCAGGCGGTATTTTTTACCCTCCCCCTGGCTGCCGCTCTGATTGCGCTTAGAATCCCGGTGGTTAGGCTTATTTATGGAACAAAAATATTTAATTGGGAATCTACTGTCCAAACCGGGACAGTGCTTTCAGTGTTTGCCGTTTCTATAGTATTTCAGACTTTAATGTCTATTCTTGTGCGTTCCTTTTTTGCTTTGCATGACACAAAAACTCCGGTTAAAGTTTCCTTTATCGGACTTGGTCTTTTGGTGGTTGCCGATTTTGTATTAGTTATCGGCTTCCACATGGATGTTTGGGCATTGGCTGCGTCTTTCGCTTTCAGCACCTTAGTGGAAGCAGTAATACTAATGATATTAATTAACAAGAGGATTGGGGGAATCGTTAACTTGAAGTTTTTTACCCACACTTTAAAGATTTTTACTGCCACAATAGTTTCCGGGGGTGCAATGTATTTTATGCTTAAGATTTTCGACAAATCTGTGTGGGTTAAAAGGCTGTCTTTCTTGGGCGGAATAGATGCTACCAGCGCTTTTCCTTTTGAGAAATTCGTATTGGACACCCGTTATACCGGAAATCTGATCATTCTCACTCTGGTGACTTTTTTGGTCGGACTTGCTATTTACATACTTCTGTCTCTTTTGTTTAAGGTTGACGAAGCCAAATACTTTCTTAGTCTTACAAAAGGGATCTTTCTCAAAAGGATTTCGCCCTCCATTCCGGCTCAGGAAGAGGAGCCTGTTTCTCCTACCACAGAACCCCCAAACAGTACTTGACAACTTTTAGCACTCGATGTACGATACTGCTAATCCTTCGACTTCGCTCAGAATAAGTCGAAAAGAAAAAGAATTTTTGATGAAAGAGCGAAGCAGGTTTAACCATGAAAGACGGACTTACATCAAGACAAACACAAATTTTAAAGACAATTGTCGATGAGTATATTACCACGGCCGAACCTGTTGGTTCTGAAGCTCTGGATAAAAAATACAACCTAGGTGTTTCCCCGGCGACTATTAGAAATGAAATGGTTACTTTAACCAAGCTTAATTTTCTAAAACAACCCCACGCATCGGCGGGACGCATTCCCACTCCGGTAGCGATGAAATTTTATATAAATCAACTAATGGAAGAAAAACAGATGAGTTTGGTAGACGAAGTCAAGGCAAAAGAAGAAGTTTGGGACTCCAGGGACGACATAGACGAATTAATGGATGAGGCGACACACGCATTGGCGTCACGTACCAAATCTCTGTCGGTTGCCGCTTTGAAGGACAAAAAGGATAGATTTTGGCAGGCGGGACATTCTTATATTTTCCAAAACCCGGAATTTTCTAATGTTTTGACCTGTCAAAACTTATTTTCTATTTTTGAGGAGTTCGACAAATTGGACAGGCTGTTTTTTGGTTACGAACCGACCTCTCCTTTAGAAGTTTTATTTGGAGAGGAGCTGGGGATTCCGGAACTTGCCACCACGGGAATTGTCTCGACCCACTTTACCATTAAGGGCAAAAAGGGTGTTTTAGGTGTTATTGGTCCGGCAAGAGCTGACTATGGAACTGTCATCCCGATATTAAGATACTTCGGCAACTTGGTCGAAGAGGTCGCAAACAAATAAATTAAAAATATCAAATATGACAAAGATGAAAAAAACGGAATCGCAGAGAAAAAGTACGGATAAAGTTCATTCCGAACTTGAGACGGTCAAGGCAATGTTGGCCAGAGCATTGGCTGATTATGATAATTTAAGTAAGAGGGTTGAGAGGGAAAAAGAAACCTTAGCAAAAATAGCATCCCTAAGTGTTTTGGGAAGGTTGCTGCCTGTTTTGGACAATCTGGAACTTTCTCAGGAACACTTAAAAAATCCCGGGTTGGCAATAAGCATAGTAGAGTTTAGGAAAGTATTAAGCGAAGAGGGGCTTACTGAAATCAATCCGAAAGTGGGAGAAAATTTTGATGAAGAGACGATGGAAGTAGTTGAAGTTACGCCGGGAGCGAGAGATAATATTGTCTCGGAGGTTTTGTTAAGAGGTTGGAAATTTAATGACGGTCAGGTGCTTAGACACGCCAAAGTTAAAGTGTCTAAAATAAAAGATAATTAAAATTATGGGAAAAATAATAGGTATTGATTTAGGAACAACAAATTCATGTGTGGCAGTGATGGAGGGTGGCCGCCCTAAAGTTATTCCTGCCGTGGATACGGGTAAAAATACTACTCCGTCAGTTGTTGAACCAGTCAAAAATTTAGTAGGAGATGTGGCCAAGAGACAAATGATTCTTAACTCCAAGAATACGGTTTATTCGGCAAAACGCCTTATGGGAAGACGCTTCGAGGACAAGGAAGTTAAGCGCACCATTGACATGGTACCTTACAAAATTGCAGAAGGTAAAAACGGAATGGCCGATATTGAGATCGATGGCAAGAATTACACTCCCCAGGAGATTAGCGCCAGAGTTTTAATGAAACTTAAAAAAGATGCGGAAAAATATCTGGGTGAGAAAGTTGATCAAGCCGTTATTACAGTCCCTGCGTATTTTGATGATGCACAGCGACAAGCGACAAAGCAAGCCGGTGAAATTGCCGGATTAAAAGTTGAGCGCATTATCAATGAACCCACAGCCGCGGCTTTAGCGTACGGATTGGATAAGAAAAATTCCGAAAAGATTGCGGTCTACGATCTTGGAGGAGGAACCTTTGACATTTCCATTTTGGAAATCGGAGACGGAGTCATTGAGGTTAAGGCGACAAATGGGGATACGCATTTGGGAGGAGACGATTTTGATGCAGCAATAGTGGATTACATTGTTTCTGAATTTAAGAAAGAACAGGGAGTAGACCTCAAAGCAGACACCCAAGCTTACCAGAGAGTCCGTGATGCTGCAGAAAAGGCAAAAATTGAACTTTCCGCCGCTTCGGAAGTTGAGATCAACCAACCATACATCACTCAAAAAGATAGTCAGCCTCTGCATCTGACAATGAAGCTTACCCGGGCAAAAATGGAAAGCTTGGTTGACGAGCTGATACAAAAAACCCTTAAGCCCGTAGAACTTTGCTTGAAAGATGCAAAGCTGGATGCACACGATGTAAATGAAGTGGTTATGGTTGGAGGTATGACCAGGATGCCCAAGGTGGTCGAAACAGTCAAAAACTTTTTCGGTAAGGATCCGAACCAATCGGTAAATCCCGACGAGGTTGTTGCGGTTGGGGCTGCAATACAGGGCGGAGTTTTAGGTGGTGAGGTTAAGGATATTCTGCTTTTGGATGTCACTCCGTTGACACTGGCTATAGAAACTTTAGGCGGAGTAGCCACGCCCATGATTCCCAGAAATACAACCGTTCCTACCAGTAAGACCGAGGTTTTTTCAACTGCGGCAGATAATCAAACTCAGGTCCAAATCGTTGTAACTCAAGGAGAGCGTCCGATGAGTGCTGATAACAAAACTTTGGGGACATTCATTCTCGATGGGATTCCCCCCGCACCCCGTGGTGTCCCGCAGGTTGAAGTTACATTTGATATGGATGCTTCCGGGATTTTAACTGTTACCGCCAAGGATAAGGCAACAAGTAAAACTCAGAATATTAAGATTACCGGTGCAGTCGGACTCTCTGACGACGAAATCAAACGTATGCAGGAAGAAGCTGAGAAGCACAAAGAGGAAGATGAAAAGAAAGCCGAACTTATCAAAACCAAAAATAATGCAGACGCTATGGTGGCTACTGCTGAAAAAGCACTTAAAGACGCGGGCGACAAGGTTTCAGCCGATGTGAAGTCTAAGGTTGAAGAAAAGATTTCCAAAGTTAAGGAAATTGCCGGAAAAGAAGATTCCAGTAAAGAAGACATTGAGACAGCAACAAAAGATCTTTCGGACACATTAAGTCAGATCGGTCAGACTATGTATGGAAACCAAGATGCCCCCCAGGGAGAACAATCAAAAGAAGGTAATGGAGAAGAGAAAAAAGAAGAGAAGAAGGACGAAAAAGTTGAAGAGGGAGAAGTGGTTGAATAAAACTCTGTATTGAACAAATCAGTTTCCCCATATTCCTACTTGACAGAATAGATTTGTATCTTTATACTGTTCTCAATGAATACAATAGAAACACTCAATGAGTTTTTAGATATGGCACAGAGGAACAGAAAGTATGCTCCCAATTCTGTTTACGGCTATCGAGCCGCACTAAAACTTTTCGCCGATGAGGTCAACGAAGAGGAAAAGAGTTCGATGGATCTGTTCAAAGAGAGATATGAACAGATTTTTTCTAATATTGTTAATAAAAAGAAAAATATATTTAGCATCGCCTCGTTGCAGATATATAGGAAAAGAGTGAAAAAGTTACTGAGTGATTACGAAAAGTATGGTGTTGATCCGACCAAAATGGCCAATTGGACTCCATTAACCACAAAACCTTTAGGCAAGACAAAATCAAATGAAAAACCGTTGTCTGATGTAGTTATTCACCCAATCGAGGAGTTGTCTCAGACTGGCAATAGTAAGCATGAGTATTCAGTCCGTCAGGGCAAGAAAATAATTATTTCTTATCCGTACGACTTTACTTTGGAAGAAGCAAAGTCAATTAAATCGTTTGCCGATTACCTTATTTCAATGCGAGGCGAAGACCAAACTTGAAAGAAGTATTCGCAAAGCTGGCAGGAATCTTCTTGTTAAGCCACAACTGCGTTTGTGTGTAAGTGTGGCATCTAGATTAACAAATTCCTGCCAGTCTTATTCTATAATGGTATCATACCTTCATGGCAACAAAATCTGATTATTACGACATATTGGGAGTTTCCAAGTCGGCGAGTGCTGATGAAATTAAAAAAGCCTACCGAAAACAAGCTTTGGAGTGGCACCCTGACCGTCACAAAGATGACAAGGAGGTAGCCGAGAAAAAATTCAAAGAAATAAACGAAGCTTATCAAGTCCTTTCCGATTCTCAGAAGAAATCTGCATATGACCAGTACGGACACGACGCTTTTACTCCCGGCGGCATGCCCGGGGGAAATCCCTTTGCGGGCGGTTTTGGTAGACAGGGTGGGCCTTTTACCTATACCTACACCAGTGGCGGTGGAAACCCTTTTGGGAATGCGGATTTTGGCGACCCTTTTGATATTTTTGAGGCATTTTTCGGCGGAGGCAACCCATTTGCAGGAAGAAGGCAGTCAAAACCCAGGTACTCAATATCAATTTCTTTCATGGATGCGGTAAACGGTGTAAGTAAAGAAGTTTCTATCGAGGGCAAGAAAAGAAAAATAAAAATACCGGCAGGCATTTACGAAGGGGCAACGATGGATTTTGGTGATTTTAGGTTATCGATAAACATCAAACCGGATGCCCAGTTCGACCGCCAAGACGACGACATTTATATTTTGGTTGCCATTCCCTTCTCACTGGCGGCCTTAGGTGGTGAGGTTGAGGTGCCCACCGTCGGCGGGAGCGTAAAAATAAAAATAAGAGCTGGAACTCAGAGCGGAACAATGATGAGGCTTA
>AMFJ01004248.1_pt1 | contig 46425 bp, 45 predicted proteins | sample 427208 | NCBI WGS metagenome assembly AMFJ01 (sample SAMN02954298, study PRJNA114691) | groundwater metagenome | biome: aquatic; feature: subsurface aquifer; material: sediment; isolation source: subsurface aquifer sediment | place: USA: Rifle, CO | collected 2008-08 | reverse complement strand
TTCAGAAAATTTCTGAACACCCTTTTTTGGGAATTATTCCCCGTTCACTTTTTTTCACCTCGTCCAACTCCGACATAGTGAAACCCGGCTGCTTTCATCTTGCCCGGATCGTAGACGTTTCGCAAATCTACAAATACCGGATTTCTCATCAGAGATTTGATTTTTTCGAGATCCAACGCCCGATACTGGTTCCATTCGGTCATAAGCACAACTGCATCAGCGCCGCGACAGACTTCATAGGCATTCTCCTTGTAAGAAAAATATGGAAAATCTTTTTTCGCCTCTTCCATCCCTTGCGGATCATGAACTTGAATTCTGGCGCCTTTTTCATGCAATGCCGGCAATATAGTGAGCGCTGGTGAATCACGCAGGTCATCGGTTTCCGGCTTGAAAGTGAGTCCCAGCACACCTATTATCTTGCCGGCCTCACTTCCTCCCATTGCATCTCTGATCTTTTTCACCATCCTCGCCTTCTGGGCAGCATTCACTTCAACAGCTGTCTCAACAAGCCGAGTAGCCGTTCCGTGTTCCTGCGCAATCCTCAGTAATGCCAACGTGTCTTTAGGGAAACAAGAACCGCCATAACCCGGTCCGGGATGCAAAAATTTACTGCCGATTCTGCCATCCAGACCGATGGCCTTAGACAAATGCACCACGTCTGCGCCAACTGCCTCACAAATATTCGCCATTTCATTAATAAAACTGATTTTCATTGCCAGAAAGGCATTTGCAGAATATTTGATAAGTTCAGCAGTCTCCGGAGAAGTTACGACAAAGGGCACAGAAATCAGGTAAAGAGGATTATAAATTCCCTTCATCACCTCGGTTGCCCGTTCAGAGTCTGAGCCGATTACCACCCGGTCTGGCCGCATAAAATCATTAATAGCAGCGCCTTCCCGCAGGAATTCAGGATTTGAAACTACATCAAAATCCGCTTGCGAATTCAGTGTCCTAATCATCCTGGCAACCTCTCGCACCGTACCGACCGGCACTGTGCTTTTATTGACAATAACAGTGTAATCCCGCAGATAAGGGGCCAACTCCATAGCAGCGCTATGGATATAGCTCAAATCCGCATAGCCGTTGCCTCTCCGAGAAGACGGAGTGCCAACAGCAATAAATACAGCGTCAGCAACCTCTATGCTTTCCAACTTTGTTGTGAAAAATAATCTTCCCTCTTTAACACCTTCTTTCACCAAGGCTTCCAGACCCGGTTCATAAATAGGAATTTTTCCTGCCGCCAGGTTTTCAATCTTGGCGACATTCTTGTCTATGCAAGTTACGGTATGTCCAAATTCTGCCAGGCACGCTCCCGTAACCAACCCTACATACCCTGAACCAATAATAACAATTTGCATAATTTCCCTTCTCCTTCTTGTGTTGTATTGTTTTTAAGCTAAAATTAGCTCTCTTGTTAACGAACTACTCTTTTTGCCACATTATACCATTATAGCACAAAAAAACAGTCCAGTCAACTCTATTTTTCCACAATCTCCTTGATTGAATAATTCATCTTTCCGTGGGTCTTGAAATAATTTTTGATAATAATATCCGCTAAAAGTCCGGTAACAAAAAGTTGCACACCAACTAAAATCATAAACAATCCTACCAATGGCCAAATTTTTTCGGACAACTCTTCTCCCATAAATATTTTTTCAATCGCCATCCAAAAAAGAATCGCTCCTCCAGCCAAAGAAAGAAAAACTCCGCTTCCGCCAAAAAGATGAAGTGGTCTGTTGGCATATTTTCTCCAAAACCAAACAGAAACCATATCAACGGTTCCTTTCACTCCTCTTTTCCAATTATATTTAGTTTTTCCGTGAATTCTTGGATGATGAGAAACTTTCACTTCCCCGACAGTGAAACCTTCCAACTGCAAAATCGCCGGCATAAATCGGTGCATCTCTCCAAACAAATCCACTCCGTCAAAACATTCTCTTTTGTAGGCTTTCAGAGAACATCCGCTGTCATGGATATTATCGTGAATCAAAATTTTTCTCAAAATATTAGCCGCTCGAGAAGACAGATGCTTTCCTAATGAATCTTTTCTTTGCCAACGCCAACCGGAAACAATATCGTAGCCTTCTTTCATTTTTTCCAAAAGAAGCGAGATATCATTCGGATCATTTTGCAAATCGCCATCCATCGTGATGACAACTTCTCCTGTGGCATTTTTTATGCCGGCGTCAAAAGCGGCAGTTTGTCCGAAATTTTTTCTAAACTTAATCAGCTTGAGTGGAAAAAGATTGTCGCATTCATTAACTGTGTTGTCCCTGGAACCATCATCAACAAAAATTATTTCATATTTTCTTCCCAATTTATCGCAAGCTTCTTTTATTTTTTGATGAAGCATTTTCACGTTTCCTTCTTCGTTATACAAAGGCACCACAACAGATATGCCAATTTTCTCTTCCATAATGAATGAATATTAAAAAATAAATTATCCCACTCCCTAATTTTAATCAAAATATGCCACTTTGGCAAACTACAAAAAACTGATATAATCAACACAATGAACATCCAAAAAAAAATCTTTCAACTTTTTCATATTCTTGTTATCAAAAAAACGAACAACAGTTTGCTTCAGTTTTTTCGTTATCTTATTGCTGGCGGCACCGCCAGCGTTGTCGATTTAGTTATTCTCTTTATTTTCTATCATTTGCTCGGCGTTAATTATTTAATTGCCGCCGCTTTCGGATTCTTGGCTGGCGTAACAACCAACTACACCATCAACACGCTGATTGTTTTTGAAAGTTCAAGAAAAAAGAAAACAGAATTTTCTCTTTTCGCCCTGATTGGAATCGGAGGATTGCTCTGGACAGAACTTATTCTCTGGATTTTTGTGGATAATCTTGGCGTACCGGTAATGTTTTCCAAATTAATCGCCATCGCCCTGGTTCTAAATTGGAATTTTTTTATGCGCAAAAAATTTGTTTTCAAAAAATCGCAAGCAATAATCACATAAACAAAAAAAGGGTTTGACATCAAAATTTCTCGATAGTATAATTTAATTATGAATAAAAAAATACAAGCAAAAAAAGAAATAACTCTTGACGACTTGGCATTAATGGTTGCCAAAGGTTTTAATGAGGTTAATGAAAAAATGGACAATGGTTTTAAAAATGTTACAGAAAGGCTGGACAAAGTTGAAACTGATGTTCAGACACTCAAGACTGATGTTACAGAAATAAAACTAACAGTAAATAACATTAAAGCTGATCTGAATAAAAAAGTTGATAAAATCGACCATAACACGCTCACATATCAAGTAGAAAGGTTAGAAAAAAAATTCGCCTAAAAAAATAATTAATACAAACAAAAAATATGAACAAAAAAACAACATTATTTATGGTTGTCGCGCTTATGACCATAATACTGGTTCAAACAAAAATCACAAAAGCAAATAACCAAATAGATTCTGCCAAAAGCAAGGCTGATATTCTAGAAGAAAGAAAAGCCGCAATCGAAGCGAAAAAAACAGAATGGCAAGAAAACATTGCCGCGAAAAAAGAAGAACTGCAACAAAAAAGATGTGAAGTTGCTCAAAAAAGAATTTCAACCAAATTCGGTCAACTTGAAAATAACAGAAAAATGTATCAGACAGTTTATGCTAATATGAATTCCCGTCTGACCAGACTTGTTCAAAGACTTGATGAAGCGAAACTGGATACAACCCAACTCAAAACTGATTTGGCAACATTAAACACAATGATAGAAAAACTTCACACAGACTATGCCGCTTTCGCAACGGAATTTAAAGGAACTGAAACCGCCGCTTGCGAAAAAACAAAAGTTGAATTTAAAAATCAATTCACAGAGGCGCGCGCCAAAACAGCTCAAATCAAAAAAGATCGCACGGCTATAAAAGATTTTTTCAACTCAACAATCAAGCCCGAGTTGCAATCCCTCAAAGCCGAAATTGCAGAAGAAGCTGAACAAGCTAAAATTAAAGCGAAAAACAAAATAAAACAAAACGAAACAACAGACACAACAACGCCTTCCAGCGAAACAACCACGACAGCTGAAACTGAAATTTTAAATTAAAAAATTCTTAATAAATATTTCTAAAAAACAAAAATATGTCGAAAAAAAGAGTTTTATTGGTATCAGGTTTGATAATATTGATAGCACTTACTGTTATATTTTTTATTTATTCATCCATAAATAAAGATGTTCCTTCCACACAATCCGATGAAATAAAAACGAGACAAACAATTCTTCCTAAAACAGACACCAGCAAAACAACTGAAACACCAAAAAATGAATTGGAAGCGCTTCCCGCCGATAACACAGCGGCTATTGAAAGCGAACTAAGCAATATTGATGAAGAAATAAATTCAGCCACAGATGTTGATTTGGAAGATCTTTCCGATATAGAAAATGATCTCTAAAAAACAATAAATGAAAACCGGCTTACATATAAAAATATCCTCGCTATTGCTTCTTGTTTTCTTCTTGTTTTTTCCTTCTTCCAAATCCGCCGCTTCGGACTATGACTTGCATCAAAAATACGAGCAATATAAGGAATACGAAAAATATTCCAACTACCAAAAATATAAGGACTATTTGGAATACAAAGAAAAATATGCTTTTGAAAGCGCCAAAGAAAGGGCGGAATATAAAGACGCTTATGACAAATATCGTCAATACAAAAAAAGTCCTTCTCGTTTTCCCCAATATGCTCAACTAAAAGATGAGTATAAAAAATATACTAAATATAAAGAAAATTATCTTCCCAATAAAAAATATAAAGACTACAAAAAATACAAAAAATATAATGACAAACAATATAAAGAATACAAAGATTATGGCTCCGATACTTATAAAGATGGCTACGACAGATACCAAGCATTTCTAAAAGATATAACTAATGTGACCAATAATCGAGGCGCCAATATCCGCGTTGGTCTTTGGAGTTACAGCAAAGACGACTTAATTGCCAGTCCAATAAAAATTGAATCTGCCAAAGCTTTCAAAATAACCGACTGCAGCTCAACTATTATTGGAGAAATTCTTCCCGGAGAAAATGCCCGCGTTACCTATGTCGACGATTCAGATGGCCATCTCTTGGTCTATAACAGCAATTTGGTAATTCCCGACACGGAAATTGAAGAAAAAATTTGTTTCCAGGCTTCCGATGGAGACAATGAAAATATGATTTTTGATGTTAATCGTCCTAATTCATCTTATGATCAATATCGAGGAAAAATAAAAGTTCAACACAGTAACACCTCTGACAATAACACACAGGAAGGCAGCGCCCGCAGAATCTGGGTCATCAACGAACTTCCTCTTGAGCTTTATGTTTGGGGATTAGGAGAAGCGGGAGGAGGAATAACAGAACATACCAAGACTATGATTGGAGCTTTTCGAACATATGGCAGATGGTATATGGAATATGCGACCAAATGGGCTGCCGAAGGATTTCATTTACTTTCCAACTCCGGATCACAAATTTATCAAGGTTATGATTACGAAAAAGACCACACTTCCATCAGAGAATTAGCCCAAAAAACCAATGGAATCATAATGAAAAGCGGAAACAATATCGCTCTGGCGGCTTATGGTTCATGGACAGACGGTAAAACCAGAAGATATGAAGATGGTCATTGGGGCAATACCTGCGAAACTCCCACCGGAACGAAATCTTCAGTCTATCCCGAACTTAGCAGCGTATCTGACAATTATGGAAAACATCCTTCCCTTTCCACTTGCGAACTGGCTGCCAATGGAAACCATATGGTTGGACTTTCCGCCAACGGATCATTAATTTTAGCCAGAGATCACAATTGGGATTGGACAAAGATACTAAACTACTACTACACTGACATAAATCTAGTTAAAGAATATTAACTAAAAAAATAATGTCTTTTCGTTTTTCAAAAATATTCTCGCTTGTTTTTTTTCTTGCCCTAATCGGTTTGATTGCTTGGGCTTTTCCCGTGATAAACAAACGCTATCTCGATGATTCATCAATAGAAAACTCCGAAGAAAAATCTTCAAACAAAAATAATTCCGAAACAAAAAAACAAGAAGATTTCACTAACAATTCCGAATTGCTCGAAGAAAATTCAAATGAGGATGAGGAATTTTCCACAGAAGATGAGAGTGAGAATGAATTTTTGGAAATAACCAAAGATGATTGCAACAATAATTGTTCTGAATATACAGATCAAGAAGATGTCCAATATTGCAAACAAGTCTGCGGCTTGGCGGATTCTGAAAATCCCTCGACTGAAAAAACCGAATGTGATGGACTGTCTGAACTGAAAAAAGATTATTGCTTAAAAGACCTGGGAATTAAAAACACGGATTTTTCCCTATGTGAAAAAATCGTGGATAAAAATATTGCCAAGACCTGCCACAATAGAATCCTGGAAGAAATAATGGAAACCGGAAGCCCAATGCAGTGATTTACTTAAAAAAATAGTCAGTATTTACTGCTCTTTTTTTATTTGCTACAATAAACAAAGAAATATATAAAAATATTATAGTTTTAATATAAATGACTAATAGTTATCCAAGCAAAAAAATATTTATCGTAATCCCCGCCTATAATGAAGAAAAGGTCATTCAAGATGTCATTCTGGAGATAAAAAAAGCTGGCTACGAAAACATCATTGTAGTTGACGATGGAAGCGCCGATCAGACCCAAAAAAAAGCCTCTGAAATGAATGTTGTCGCTCTGAGACATAAAATTAACCGAGGCAAAGGAGCCGCCACCAAAACAGGGATTGAAGCAGCTAAAATTCTGAAAGCGGATATAATCGTGACTATGGACGGCGACGGACAACATGACCCGGCTGACATAAAAAACCTGGTATATCCCATCGTGAACAATTATTGTGATGTTGTTCTAGGTTCTCGCCTTATGAATCCGGATGGTATGCCCTGGTATAAAATTTTGCACAATAAAATTGGCAATGCAATCACCTGGTATCTCTATGGACTTTGGGTTACAGACAGTCAATCAGGTTTCAGAGCATATTCCAGAAAAGCCTCCGATGTTATAAATACCAAAGGCGATCGCTATGAATATGACAGCGAGATAATTAAGGAAATTTATATTTATAAATTAAAATATAAAGAAATTCCAATTAAAGTTCGCTATACGGAATATTCAATGGGAAAACTCCAAAAACAAGGACTTATAAATGGAATAAAAACCGTTTACAAAATGATTTGGAAAATAATTGCTTAATTTTAAAATTTTATGAACCCAACAATCCACCTTTATCAAATTATTATCGTAGTTGTTGCCGCTATTATGCTTTATCAGGGATCCGTTAACTATTTTAAGAAAAAAAATGGGCAAACATTTTTTAAACTTTTCATCAGAATAGCGGTTTGGGGAGGAATGGCATTGGTTGCCCTATTTCCATCTTTTACAAATTTTCTTGCCAATATTATAGGCATAAAAGGAAATATAAATGCTGTAATCCTAACCGGATTTCTTTTAATATTCTTGATGATTTTCAAGCTTCTTTCAGCTATTGAAAGACTGGAACAAAATATCTCAACAATAACAAGAACGGATTCTTTAAAGGAAATAAACCCAAATCAAAATAAGCTATAAATAAAAGGACTTATTGCGCTGCTTTGAGCAAAGATAACAAGAGCTCCAACAAAAAATATCATAATTATAATTGGCACCATCCACCAAGCTCTTTTTTCCTTTAAAAAAATACATGCCTGAATTAGAAGCCCTGTGTTTTTTTTCATAATCTATATTAATCCAAGAATTAAAATAAAATTACACATACTAAGAAATATTAGCGTTAATCTTATCTAGCTCTCCTGACATTTTTTAATTTAAAATATTTTTTAAAATATAATCGGATAATAAATTTCCTGCTAAATGATTTGCCTCTTTTGACCAGTGCTCATGACAAGAAGGATGTACGACAATTTTCTGATAATTTAAACTTTCCATCGCGGAAAGAGCAGACAAATACTTTATATTATTTTTATTTGTAAATTCTAAAAGTCTTTTTTCCGGTTCATATTTATCTAATTCTATTCCCTCGTGAGATTTTTCCAACTGACTAAACAATTCTTGAGAAACTTGTTCAGGATTGGAAAGAGAAAATAACAAAAATCCAACCCCATTATCCTCCGATTCCTTTTTTATTTTTAAAATTAATGATTCGGTAGTTTTCCACGCTTGCTCCCATTCTAAAGGAATATCCTTGAAATACACAGCATAACTGTCGGTCGATTTTTCAGTTGATTCTGTTTGGGTATGCAAATTAAATCTAGCAAGTAAATTTCTAAAAGGGATTGATTTGTTTGAAAGCCTGTAAATGTATCTAACCACGTGTAATTTATCAAAGAATAAAGTTCTCAATTTGCTATTATATTGATTTAAATATGAATTAGATATTTTAAAATCATTAAAAAATAAATTGCCGGAATTATCCAAGGAAGCATATGGCATATTCGGACTTTTTTCCAATTCAAAAGAATTATTTCTAATGTCATTAGCTGAAAAAAAAGAAAGTATCACCAAATCAGGAGAATATTTTAAAGCATAATCTCGCAAAAGCAAATACTCCTGGGCAGTACCGAAACCAGAAACTCCAAAAGATAATACTTCGACACGTTTTCCTTTTTTATTCAAATTTGATTCCATTTGTTTAAAAAATGCATCCTCAAAATTATAATGCATTGCTGCAACATAAGAATCTCCAATAATCGCAATTCTATATACCCCTTCCGGTTTTTCAATTGAATGTTCTATATCTCTCATTCCTTCCGAGTTAAAGCTAAAAATCGCTTCTACACAAGAATCTGATTCCTCCAATATCATATTTGGAATATGTTTTGTTCCTAAGACTAAATCGGGCTTAAGAAAACTTTTTATTTGAGGATTAAATAACCTGAAATAAAATTCTGTTCCAAAAAATAAAATTAAGAAGGTTATCAAAGAAATACCAAAACCAATTATAATATTTTTTATTTTTGACATATTTTAATCATTAGCAGTTAATTCACTATTCCATATATCCCTTGCATTGTCTGCTCTTTTAATTATAAATTTTCCAGCAACAAGATAATCAATTTCGGTTCCCATCATACAGCGATAAGCATCTTCGATTGTACAAACAATAGGCTCTCCTCTTACATTAAAAGAAGTATTGATGAGTATTGGCATTTTACTTATACTACCAAATTCTTTTATTAAATCATAATATAATGGATTTTGATTTCTTTTCACCGTTTGAAGTCTTCCTGATCCATCCACATGAGTCACTGCTGGTATTTTATCACGAAATTCCTCTTTAATCGGATATACCATAAGCATAAAGTCTGCTGAATCAGGAATAGGTTTATCGCAATCAAAATATTTATCAGCATCATCGGCGCATACAACAGGAGCAAATGGTCTAAATTTTTCACGATGTTTCACCTTCAAATTTAGTATTTCCTTCATTTTAATATTAGCCGGATTAGACAAAACACTTCTTGCTCCAAGAGCCCTTGGACCCCATTCCATTCCCTTTTGAAACCACCCGATAACATTATTTTCAAAAATCAATCTTGCTACTTTCTTAACAATCTCAGAATCAGAAGAAAATTCAGAATATTTTATTTTATTCTCTTTTAAAAAGTTTTCTATCTCTTTATCTGAAAATTGAGGTCCTAAATAAGCATTTTTTAATACATATACTCTCTCATTTTCCAAGATTGAGTTATATGCAAATAAAGCAGCTCCCATACTCGTTCCTCCATCTGAAGCATTGGGTTGTATCCAAATATTCTTAAAAGGAGTTTTTGAAATAATTTTACCGTTATAAACACTGTTCAAAGCGACCCCTCCCGCTAATACTACATTTTCAAGACCAGTAATTAAATAAAGATAATGTAACATTTTTGTCATAATATCTTCCGTAACCATCTGAATTGCAGCTGCTATGTCTTTGTGCGTCTTAGTCACCTCACTGTTTCTTTTAAAAACAGGGCCACCTAATAAATTACATAGTTTTTTAGAAGGCATTTTGTCAGCATAATGATATTTAAAATATGACATATCCATTTCATAGCTTCCATCTTCTTTTATATTAACGACGTTTAAAATTTTTCGATAATATTCATTCGAATTCCTGTCCATATTTCCATAGGCGCTTAAGCCCATTATTTTATATTCTGAATTGTTTACACTAAAACCCAAATAAGCTGTTATTGTTGAATATAAAAGTCCTAATGAATGAGGAAATCTTATTTCTTTCATTAATTCCACTTTACTACCAATACCCCTTCCCAGGGTAGTTGTTGACCATTCGCCTACTCCGTCAACCGTTAAAATAGCGGCTTTTTCAAAGGGACTAGGCAGAAAAGCGCTCGAAGCATGGGAAAGATGATGTTCAATAAAAAAAATATCCCCTTTAAATTTTAATTTTTTTTGAATTATTCCCTGAACTCTAACTTTTTCATTTACCCAAGAAGGCATTGAACTGATAAAGGTCTTAAAACTTCTAGGAAAAACTTCTATATGTTGACTCAATATTCTTTCAAACTTAAGCAGAGGTTTTTCATAAAAAGCCACATAATCAATATCTTCAATAAGAATGCCTTGGCTCAAAAGACAAAAGTCTATGGCTTTTTCAGGAAAACCATTGTCATGTTTTTTGCGAGAAAATCGCTCCTCTTCAGCTCCAGCGACAATCATTCCATCCTTTAATAAAACAGCGGATGAATCATGATAAAAACAACTAATTCCTAATATATACATACCTAGAATTGATTATAATAATTATCTATGTCGCCTTTTAAATTCAAATCTTTCCAGTAAGAATCCTTTTTGGAATTTTTAATTTCCAATAAATGTTTTCTAGAAATTTTCATAAAAATCGAAGTTATTCCAATACCAATCAAATAAACTATTGAAAATAAAAAAACATTGACCAAAAAACTAATACTATCTCCGAAATACCTCATTCCCTCTTTAAATTCTTGTATAAAATATTTCATAATATTATTTTAAAAGCTGTTTTATCAGCTTACTTGTTAAAAGCAAACTAATTGTAATCAAGATAGATTTAAAATAAATTAAATCTAAAAAAATCCTATTCTTATTTAAAATAAAAAACAAAATGGAAGTAAATAGAAAATAACTTATTAAAAACCCCAAGATCCATCCAATATTTAATATTTTGATTTTTTCATTTTTTTCTAACATATTTTAACCACTAACCATTAAAAAATGCCTAGAACACCACCAAGCTATTGGTATTTAAAAAATTCTAGTGCGCAATTGATTGTTGCCAGCTTTTCAATATTCATATTATATTATTTTCATTCAAAATGCAACCAGACTTAATTAGATTTAAATCCAAATTACTCATAAATTAACTATTTTATGCCCATCAACCACGCCTTGCTTTTGTTCACTTTTATGTTAAAATTGTACTTGTTAATATCAAAAAATACACAAATGAAAAAGAGTAATTTAAAATTACTAATAAAGTTAAACATTATATTCTTTATATTTTATATTCTATTTCAACTTCTAGGAAAACTGGATTATTTTTTTGCTTTCCATTTTCTACATTCTTTAATAAAATTTATAGCTATTTTAGTCCTGTTTGGAATAAATTCGACTATTTTAATTAAATTATTTTTTAATAAAGATTTTAATTTTTGGGAATTTATAAGTATATCTTCCGCAATAAGCCTGCTCCTACCACCGCTTCTGATAACAATTGAGTTCTCTGAAATAAAAATATTATCACCAGAGTTACCAGCCATAAACTCTTTTATAATTTTTTTGATAACAACACTAGCCTACTATCTTAAAAATAAGGACGTAGAAAACAAATTGGATTTTAAAATCGAAAGATTTAACAAAAAAATAATTACTTCCCTTTTTTCTTCAACTTTTTTTTGGATTTTACTTTTTTATATATCACTAACTACTATCATTTTCTTAACCTATTATGCGCTGTCTGACCTTGATCCATTTTACTGGATGCAAAGATATTCCGAAGAATTTGCAGCAAAGTCTGTCACAAAAATATCTTCAGATAGGTATCTTTTTTCATCGCTAATATACATATTAAACCAAGGGTCTGATATTGGAATGTATACAGTTTTTAAATATATACTTCCATTATTATCCCTTGTAATATTAATACCAGCGTCACTAGTGGCCAATAAATATCCACAAAAAATCACACAAATACTCATACTGTTAACACCATTAATCAGCTCATCAACAATTTTATATCTGCAAACTCCAATACCACAAGCAATTGCAATAATATTAATCTTTTACTTCTTCTTCTTTTTAATTTATTCCTGGTTATTTAAAAAATCATTTTTCTATTATTTATCCGGAATCATAGTGCTTCTCGGATCGTCTTATCATGAGATGCTTGCGATTGCTTTTACTGTCTGGATTTTAGTAACAATATTTTTTAATATAAAAAATATTGTTACATTTATATTAAAAAATAGACTCACCACGCTGATTGTCATTTTTTTCATTACTTCAAATATTCCTTTTATAAAAAACCAGGCTATATTCATCTCCTATTGGGTTAAATTAGTATTGAAATATTCATTTTCTGCAAAATTTAATTTTATTTTTCCTGCATATTACGTAAATATGAATGGACAAAGTATGGGATGGGAGGGATTTATAGGTGTATCTAAATATTATCTTTATTATATTGGTCCAGCTTTGATTTTTTTAATATTGTTTTTTGTGTATCTTTTCATTAAGAATAAAGTTCTCCGAAAACATTTTTATTCATTAAAAACAGAGAAGGAATTTATAATCCTTACTCTTTGTTTTTTAATATTTTTTTCTATCTCGGAAATTTTACCACGACTTTTAAATTTTGCGCTGCTTCCTGAGAGAGCATGGGTATTTACAGGAATTTTTTCACTAACATTTTTATTTGTAATGTTAAATGTCTTAAAAAACGATTTTAAATATGTTTATTTTTTATTAATATTTCTTATTTTCATAAGCGTCGGTGGAGCTTTGTACATTAATAATTTAAAAAAATACATAATAACAAGCGCAAAGATTCAATCAACTGAATGGATAAACAAAAATTTACCAACCAATAGATTATTTTTTACTGATCTAGATAGAAATTTATTAAAATACTATGGAAAATCAGAAGTACAAAAAGTTCCCACAGAATTTTTTTTCAACAATTTAGTAGCAACAGAAATAATAAACAAAAACATCCCAGATAAATCGATTTCAAAAAAAGACTATTCGTCTTACATTGAATCAATCAAAAAAAACGCCAATGAACTAATTATTAAAAATCCTTACACGGAAAAAGAACTATTTGTAACTATGCTCAAAGAAAATATTCAGCAATCAAATGCATTACTTTCCTTATTAAATCTAGAAGCAAATAATGACGCCTACGAACCAGCCTTATATATTTATTACGCAAAACCCAACAAACTCAATCCATACCTTAATAGGCCTTATTATAAAGAAAACAGTATTAATAAAAATGATTTAATTTTTGACCAATATCCAGAAAAATTTATACGCATATATGAAGACAAAAAAAATGATATTGTAATTTGGAAAATACTATGAAAATATTAATTTTTTCCCCTTATTATCCGCCTCATATTGGCGGACTAGAATCGCATGCTGATGAATTCAATAAATATCTATCACAAAAAGATTCAGATATTGTTGTTTTTACACCAAGATTACCGAAAGAATCACCAGAAATTAAAATTAAATATAATAAGGTTAAAATAATAAGATTCCCCGCATTTGAAATAATTTCAAACTATCCTGTTCCAAAATTTTGGAAAACTGAATTTTGGAAACTTTTTTTTAATCTTTTCAATGAAGATTACGATATTGTAATTTCAAGAACGCGATTTTTCAATACCTCGCTACTTGCTTTTATTTATGCTAAGATAAAGAAGAGAGTAAAATGGATCCATATTGAACATGGGAGCGATTTTGTAAGGCTTTCCAGTAATTTTAAAACATTCATTGCAAAATTTTATGACTATACTCTAGGTTGGATTATTTTCAAGTATTCCGATAAAAATATTTCCATCTCAAAGGCTGTGCAAAAATTCGTTTACAAGTTTGATAAACGCGAGTCTCCTATTATCTATAGAGGATTAGAAACAAAAGAAATAGATAAAATCAAGCCCAATCAAAAAATAAAAAATGAATATTCCAATAAGACAATTATTTCTTTTGCTGGACGATTATATGAATGGAAGGGGGTAGAAAATAGTATTAAGGCAATTCAACTGTTGCCTCAGATAATTAAAAATAACCTCATTTTTTTGATTATCGGTGATGGTGAAGATTACCTAAAATTGGAAAAATTATCTAAAAATGAAGCTTCTATTAAAATGCTCGGAAAAATGTCTCGAAAAGAAGTTATTAGCATCTTGAAGGTTACCGATATCTATCTCCATTCAGCCAAACCAGGAGGCGGTCTATCCACCTCCTTACTTGAAGCTATGTATTGTGAATGTGCTATCATCGCTACATTAAATGAAGGAGCCAGTGAGATTATTAAGAATGAAGAAAATGGTCTATTGATAAATTCTTCCGATTCAAAATTAATTGCTGGAAAATTAGAAAAATTGCTTTGCGATAGAAACAAGATTAAAATGTTAGCCACAAATGCTAAAAATGATGTGCAAGAATTATTTTCTTGGGAAAAAACAATTAGCGCCTATCTTAATTATCTTAAATAAAAGACCCTCCATGACTATAAAGACATTCTTAAAGATTCCTTTGGTTTTGATAGAAAACATATTATTTTCATTATTTCCTAAATTCAGAGAAATAATTGAAAAATACATATATAATCCTTACCAGTTCAATGACAAACATCTAGAATACTCAAAAAAACAATTTGATGATTTTCTACAAAAAGTCGGGGGAATCAATTCAATAAAAGACAAAGTATTGCTCGAGCTTGGTCCCGGAGGATCAATAGGTTTTGGGATTTTAGCTCTAAAAAATGGAGCAAGAAAATACTACGCTATTGAAAACGGACAACACTCCTTTATTACCCCGGGTCAAATTAAATCCTATAAGAAATTACTCGATAATAATACATTATTAATAAATAAATTTTTCAATAAGAAGAATGAGATTTATACATATAATCCTCAAATGGTTGAGTTTGTTAAAATAAATCAAAATTCAAAATATAGTATTGCCAATAATTCAGTTGATTTAATATACTCCTGCGCAGTATTAGAACATGTACATAATTTAGAGCTCTGCTTTCAGGAGATGACTCGGGTTCTCGAATTAGGAGGAATTATGAACCATCAAGTCGATTTAAGAGACCACGTATTTTCACAAAAAAAATTATGGTTTCTAAATATCAGTGATTTTTGGTTTAATGCTTTATTTAAAAATACAGGTGAATATGTCAACAGGAAAAGATTGGATTTTTATGAATACTTAGCAAATAAACATAACTTAAAAATTACAAATTTAGAAAAAAATATTATTTTCAAAGAAGCAATACCAAAAAATTTGATAAAAAAATATCCAAATAAAGATTTACAAACATTATCATTTAATATGGTTTTAATAAAAAAACAATGTGCGGAATAACAGGAAAAATACATTTTAATAACAGTATACTATCCGAAGCGGATATTTTGACTATGAACGAAAAAATTATCCACCGCGGACCGGATGATGGAGGAGTGTATATTTCTCCTGATAAAAAGGTTGGTTTGGGTCATAGGCGCCTTTCAATTATTGATCTTTCCCCTCTTGGACATCAGCCAATGGCATATATGAATAAATATTGGATCGTTTTTAATGGTGAAATATATAATTTTCAAGAAAAAAGAGAGCTTCTGGAAAAGGAGGGCTACAAATTCAAATCCCATTCCGACACTGAAATAATAATGGCGCTATATGATAAATTCGGAAAAAAATGTCTCGATCACTTGCGAGGGATGTTTGCTTTTGCTATTTACAACGAACAAGAAAAAACAATTTTCTGCGCCCGTGATCGCGTTGGCAAAAAACCATTCAAATATTATTTGGACGAAAATGTTTTTATGTTCGCTTCTGAACTCAAAGCGATTCTCACACAACCGGAATACAAAAAAGAAGTTGACTATGTCGCCATTCATCATTATCTAACCTTACAATATTGTCCCGCCCCCCTTACCGGCTTCAAAAATCTCAAAAAACTCGAACCAGCCCACTATCTTTTTATTGATTTAAAAACAAAAAAAATTGAAAAGGAAAGATATTGGAAATTGGATTATTCCAAGAAATTGAATTTATCCGAAAATGAATGGAAAAAAAGAATAATTGAAAAATTAGAGGAATCGATTAAGCTGCGAATGATTGCTGATGTTCCGCTTGGAGCTTTTCTTTCTGGTGGCATTGACTCCAGCGCTGTTGTTGCGCTTATGAGCAAATTATCCGATAAACCGATTAAAACTTTTTCTATTGGTTTCGAAGAAGAAAAATACAATGAACTAAAGTATGCCAAGATTATTTCCAATAAATTCAAAACTGATCATAAAGAATTCATAGTGAAGCCAGACGCCATTGAAATGCTGCCTAAGCTAGTATATCAATATGAAGAGCCTTATGCTGATTCTAGCGCTTTACCAACTTATTATGTCAGTAAGTTGACAAGAGATTATGTAACAGTCGCTCTTAACGGCGACGGCGGAGATGAAAACTTTGCAGGCTACGGAAGATATAGCATTCATAAATTTGCGCTTATGTATGAAAATTTTTCCATTCTTCATAAATTCATTGTTGTTCCAGCAATAAGGATCATTGAAAAAATCTCAAAAAATATTTTCTTAAATAGAGCATTGCGTTTTTCAGAAAGTCTATTTCAACCATATAATTATCGTTTTGTAAATTATGGCTGTTATTTTAATAACGATATGAAGAAAAACTTATACACTGATGAATTTAATGATAGAATGAAAGGTATTGATTCATACGATATTATAGCTAATCATTTCTCTGAATCAGGCTCCAAAAACAAGACGGAGCAAGCAGTTTATGCAGATTTAGCAACTTATCTACCTGATGATTTAATGGTCAAAGTTGATATAGATACAATGTCAGTGGCACTTGAAGGGCGATCTCCTTTTCTAGATCATGAAATGCTTGAACTTACAGCTAAAGTGCCTTTTAATTTAAAGCTGAAAGGATGGAATAATAAAAAATATATACTAAAAAAAGCACTGGAGGGAATTATTCCTAATGAAGTTATGTATCGACCAAAAATGGGATTTGGAGCGCCAATTGATATTTGGTTTCGTGGCAAATTAAAAAAATATGCCTATGACACACTTCTATCCGAAAAAGCTGTCAAAAGAAATATATTTAAAAAAGAAGCAGTAAAAAAAATTCTAGACACTCATGTTAATACTAAAATAAGTTTTGCATATCATATTTGGGCGCTTATAACACTCGAACTATGGTTTCAGGAGTATTTTGATAAATAATCAGCAATTAACAAATAATTAATAATTTTAAAAAAAATAAAAAAATGAGAAGCAAATTCCTTCCACACTTAAAAGATCCTGTTTCCTTTCAAGGTTTTGAAATGAAAGTTTTTGAAGAAGATAATGGACAAATAATTTCAGGAATATTATTCAATTCTGAAAGTTGGTACCCTATCATCAATGGAATTCCCAGATTAATCATCAATGAGCTAAAAACTAATCTACTTCAATCTCATTATAATTTTTTTGAAAAATACAAGAATCAATTAGATGAAAGATCTAAAAAAGAATGGGAAAATGAAATAAAAAAAATAAATAACCTTGATAATTTTTTAGAGCATCAGAAAAAAACAGCAGAAAGCTTCTCCTACGAATGGAACAATATTTATAAGGAAAGTAACTTTGAAAAAGAAAACTATTTGCATTTCATAGGACCATTCATAAAAGAGTCGGATATAAAGAACAAAGTTATTCTTGATATAGGTTGCGGGTCTGGTCGATTCACCAAGCATGCCCTTTCCTGCGGCGCAGCCCTAGCTTTTGGAGCTGATCTTGGAGAAAGTGTAGAATTTGCCTATAAATTAACAAGAGATATGGAAAACGCTTGCATAGTGCAAGCCGATATATACAATATGCCATTTCTTAACCAATTTGACCTAGCTTATTCAATTGGAGTTCTACATCACCTTCCAAAACCTCAGGATGGATTTTCAAGATTGCCCAAGGTTCTTAAAAATGGAGGAACTATGGCTATATGGGTTTATAATAGAAGAAATAATAAACGTGCGTTATACTTTTATGAACCAATAAGAAATATTCTAAAAAAATTTCCAAAGCCACTCCTGTATAAATTTTCTTATTTACCAGGAATTATCGCCCATTTATTGAATTACCTTACACATTTTTTTAATTTCTTGGGATTTAATAACTTAGCTAAAAAAATACCTTTCTCCTATTATGCCAATTTTCCTTTTAATATGAAACTCAATGATTCTTTTGATATCATAGCTACGCCTAAAAGCAATTATTATTTCGTAGAAGAAATTGAGAAGTGGTTTCAAGATGCAAACCTTAAAGATATTAAGTCATACGAACATCCAGAAGCTGGAATAACTTGTCAGGGAATATATGAAAAATAAAGTACTTCACTTAATTCAAGCGGTGGATAATGGCGGCTGTGAGAATATGATGCTTCGAACACTACCACTTCTTTCAGATTTTGAGCATATAATAATCACACTGCATCATCCAGGAGAATTATCAGAACAATTCAAGCAGAAAAATATCCCCATTATTAATATAGGTCAAAAAAATGTTTTTGATTTTTTTTCCTATGCGCGATTACTAAAAGAAGTCAAAAGAAATAAACCTGACATTATAATCACCTATCTCTTTCATGCAGATATGATTGGGAGATTATTTCTAGGAATCATAACTAAAAATAAAATAATTCCTTTTCTTAGAACAACCTACAATCACAAGAAATATTTGGTAGCTAGATTGTTTGAAAAAATAACAAAAAATCTTGTGCAAAGATATATTGCGAACTCAGAGTCTGTAAAAAACTTTTACGTTAACAATATAGGGGTAAAAAAAGAAAATATATCAATAATTAACAATGGTATTGATGTTAAATTTTATGAAAAAATAAGAAAAGATGAAAATTTACAAAAAGAACTGGGCATAAGAAAAGGCGAGCAAATTATTGTTTGTGTTGCTAACTTACATATCAATAAAGGTCATCAATATTTATTAAAAGCGTTTGAAATAAATTACAAAAATAATCCAAATATAAAACTCCTGCTTGTCGGTGATGGAAAGGAAAAAATAAATTTAAAAAAACAAATTGATAATTATTCTTCTAAGAATAACGTTTTATTCTTAGGAAAAAGAAACGATGTTCCGAAGATTCTAAAGATTTCAGATATTTTTGTATTACCTACCCTTTTTGAAGGAATGAGCAATGCCATAATGGAAGCAATGGCTAGCGGATTACCCATTGCCACAACTGATATACCTGAAAATCGCGAAATTCTAAATGAAAAAAATAGCTGTTTATTTAAAACGAGTAACGCAAATGACACGGCTGATAAAATTGCCTTTCTTTTGTCAAATCCCGAATTAAGGAGTATACTTAAAGAAAGTTCATTAAGAACAATCCGCAATAATTTCGACATAAACATTATCAAGAAAAAATTTTCAAATTTACTTGATAGATTAATTAAAGAATAGGATGGAATTGTACGAAAATTCATACAACAAAGAAAATCATTTTAGCTTTGGAAAAAATTGGCAAAACTTTCTTAAAACCCTTACTCAGGAAAAAATCGAAGAAGCTAAAAAATCCTTAATTATCTTTTTAGGAGGAAAAGATAAAATAAAAGATAAAACATTTATTGATATAGGCTGCGGAAGCGGTTTGTTTTCTCTTGCAGCATATCTACTAGGAGCTTCCGAAATTGTTAGTGTGGATGTTGATGATTTCTCAATTGCTTGCACTCAATACCTAAAAAAAGAACATGGTAACCCCCTTAACTGGAAAATTGTCAAAGGATCTGCTTTAAATAAAAATTTTATCACAACACTTGGTCAATTCGATATAGTATATTCATGGGGAGTTCTTCATCACAGTGGCGATATGTATAAAGCCTTTGCCAACATCATAAATCTTGTTAAGCAAGAGGGTTTATTTTACTTGGCTATTTACAATGAAAATATCAATGAAAAAAAAGAAGGCACTTCAAAACTATGGCTTAAAATAAAAGAATTTTATAATAAATCTAATTTTTTGATAAAAAAAATTATGTTATCTATCTATATTTTTTGGTTTATTTCAGGTTTAATTTTTTCAGGAAAAAATCCTTATAAATATATAAAAAATTATAAATCTAACCGCGGAATGAATTGGATTAATGATCTAATTGATTGGATAGGTGGATATCCATATGAGTATGCAAGTATTACAACAATAACTAATTACTTCAAAAAAGAAGGGTTCTCTTGCATCAATATTTCACCGGCCAGAAGCATAGGATGTAACGAGTTCCTATTGAAAAAACTTGCATAAAAAAATTGAAGATTCATACTATATGAAAAATAACCAGAAAAATATCACCATCCAGGTAGACAGAAGCCATTATTTCACCCAATATGATAATATTGAACGATTTATTTCATATTATTATCAAATAACATCTATTACGAAAACAAATCCAGAAAATATTCTTGAAATTGGCGTGGGAAATAAAACTGTTTCAAATTACTTAAAGGAAGCAGGCTACACAATAATAACTTGTGATTTCGATAAAGAGTTAAAACCAGACATCGTTGCAGACATAAAAAATCTTCCGTTAAAGAACAATTCTTTTGATACTGTAGTCGCATGTGAAATCTTAGAGCATTTACCCTTCTCAGAGTTTGAATCAACGATAAAGGAGCTGCGAAGAGTAACACGAAGAACATTAATTATTTCTCTTCCATATTCTTGCGCGTATTTAGAAAATAACTTAAAAATAAACATTCCCTTTTTTCAAAAAAAGCTTAATTTTTCTATTAAAATTCCTTATTTTTTCATTAAAATAAAATTAAATAATAAAAATAAGGAACATTACTGGGAATTAGGATCGAAAGACTGTTCAAAATCAACTATCAGAAATATTATCAAAAAATATTTTAATATATCAAGCGAATTTCATCCCCCCTTTAATTCAAATCATTATTTTTTTATCCTAAACAAATGAAGTCACTACCAGAGGTTACCATTCTCATAACCATACTTAATGGATCAAAAACTATTGACCAATGTTTAGAAAGTGTATGCAATCAAACCTACAAAAACAAACGTATTGTCTGTATAAATGACGCTTCTAGTGATGATACCGCAGAAAAACTTGCCCTATGGGAAAAGAAAATTGGATCTGAGATATTTCAAGTTATCACAAACAAGAATCATTGTGGAGTAACAATATCTTTAAATAAAGGATTGCATATAATCAACAGTAAATATACAGCCAGAATAGATATCGACGATTGGTGGGACAACACGAAATTAACTAAACAAGTAGATTTTTTAACGAAAAATCCTGATTATAAAATTATTGGAAGTAACTACATAAACTATAACGGAAAGATAAAAAAAGAAATATATACTCAAAAAGATAATAAAACAATCAGAAAAAATATAATTAAACAAAATCCATTTGCCCATAGTTGCGTCATCTATGAAACTAAATTAATAAAGAAAGTTGGTGGATATGACGAATCCATAAAATACGGCGGAGATTATGATTTATATATGCGCTTATTCCCTTTTACCAAGTTTCACAATATGCAAGATTTTTTATGCTTCAGAATGATTGAAAACGAAGGAATATCTATAAAGAGACAGCATGAACAAATGATTCAAGGAGCTAAAACTCAAATTAAATATATTAAAAAATACAAATTGTCTAAAATCAACTATGTTCATATCATTAAGCTTTTAGCTATAGCCTTCACTCCGAAATTTATACGTAATTTAAAAAGATCACTATTGGGATGAAAATTTTCTTACCTTTCGCAATTAAGGATGTCGGGGGACCATCATCCTTTGCAAAAAAATTTAAAGAAGGAATGGAGAGACGCGGTCATGAAGTTTTTTTTGAACATCAATCCGACTATGATGTTATTTTTTTAATCGTGCAAGCACCATTTAAATATCTCTTCGAAGCAAAAATAAAGAACAAGAAAATAATACAAAGATTAGACGGTGTATATTATTGGTCAGCAGTCGGTCCAAAGTATTTTCTTTACAACTTAAAGGCAAAAATTATTCAATACTTTTTTGCTGATTTTACCGTATATCAAAGCGAGTATAGCAAATATACTGCTGAAAAATTTTTAAAGAAAAACGCTGGTGAAAAATCTACTATTATTTTTAATGGCGTAGATTTAAATATTTTTTCTCCGAAAGGAGAAAAAAATAATCTTCGAGACAACCATGATCAGAAAATTTTCTTCACTGTTTCCGCTTTTCGAAGAGAAGAGCAAATAATTCCCTTGCTAGAAGCTCTAAAAATATACTATGATAAATATAATAATAACTTCAAGTTTATAGTAGCTGGAACATTTACGCCTAATATTGAATACATTCCCAAGAAATATTCGTATTTTAAAAATATCAAATTCATTGGGAAAATAGATAACAAAGAAATTCCAAAATATGAAAGGTCGGCAGATGTTTTCCTGTTTACCCAAATTAATCCCCCTTGTCCCAATAATATAATAGAAGCATTGGCCTGTGGTCTGCCAATATGCGGAGTAGCGGACGGAGCAATGCCGGAAATTATCAAAAACAAAAAGGGAGGTTTACTTATAACCACCTCAGGTAATGCGTTTTGGAAACAAAGAGTTTTAAATTTAAAAGATTTTACAAACAACCTTAATAAGATTATTCTAGATAAAGAGTACTATAGTACTACAGCAAGAAACATTGCTGAAAAACATTTTTCCATAGATTATATGCTCGATAAATATATTAACATATTAAGAAACATTTAAAAAAAATATGCAAAAAAACTTCGATTTTTTTAACAATCGTGAAGGACGCGCAGCTTTTATAGCCAAGACATTTTATAAAGAAATAGCTGAATCAAAAAACGTCCTTGATGTTGGATGTGACATCAATACATTAAAAAAAATTGTTGGAGAAAAAGTCACCGGTATCGATCTTTATGGAAAGCCTGATTACAAAGTCGATCTTGAAAAAGATGGTCTTTCTATCTTCAAAGATAGAGAGTTTGATTTTGTTGTATGCACAGAGGTTCTAGAGCACCTAGAAGGATTCTATGAAGTGTTAGATGAACTTGTACGCGTATCCAACCACTTCATTTTAATATCTCTTCCAAATTGTTTGAATATCTTTACTCAATGGGATATGTTCAGATATCATCAAGCAGGCAAATTTTATGGATTACCTCTTGAAAAACCAATGGATCGTCATCGCTGGTTTTTCGGATATCGGGATATTGATTTATTTTTTCAACATTATTGCAAAAAAAATAATTATGAAATTGTAACTAAATTCCTCCACTGCAATTACAGCAATACACTCAAGGGAAATCTTGTTCGCACCACAATAAAAGTTTTTAATATTGATAATGCAAGTCAAAGTTATTGGATATTAATTTCAAAAAAAATATGAGATACTGTGATAAAAAAAACAATAGAATAATTATTGAAGGAGGAAGTCCAACTCCAGAATTCTGGGATGAACAATCTATTATTAAAGAATTAAAGAAACACATAGAAAGCGCTAGAAACGAACGTTTTGTTTCAAACATAACTGCAAAATTTATCAAACCAGATAAAACTAAAAAGATTCTTGAAGGAGGCTGCGGAAGGGGTCATTTTGTGTATTCTTTAAAATATAATGGGTATGATGCTTATGGCGTAGATTTCGCAAAAGAAACTATTAAAAAAATAAATTTGGTTATGCCAGATTTAAAAGTCAACATCGGAGACGTGAGACACTTAGATTTTCCAGATAATTTTTTCGATGGATATTGGTCGCTAGGAGTTATAGAGCATTTTTTTGAAGGCTATGATGAAATATTAAGCGAAATGAAGAGGGTAATAAAAAAAAATGGTTATCTATTTTTGACATTTCCCCATATGTCTTTTCTAAGAAAGCTAAAAATGAAAATGGGATTATACCCACCCTTTAACGCGAACGTTTTTGATATGAATTTATTTTATCACTTCGCATTAGACCCTGCAAAAGTAAAAAGTGATCTAGAAAAATTAGGTTTTAGGATGGTTTATTCTAGACAGCTAGAGGGAATAAAAGGCCTAAAAGATGAAATTTCAATTTTAAACAAACCATTGCAAAAAATTTACAACAGTCAAAATTTCTTTGTAAGAGCACTTAACTACTTTGGAGCAAAAATATTAGCCCCATTTAGCGCTCATGCAATTTTGCAGGTCTTTAAAAGAAACCAATAAAACAAAAATATTTTATAAAACAATATTATCGAATATTTTTTTTAATTTCTCATTTCTCTTCTCAATAGTAAATTTACTTTCAAGAAGTTCTCTTGATTTTTTAGACATCTCATTTTTCAAATCAATATCGTTATATAATAAAAGTATTTTTTTACAAAAAATATCAACCATTTCATTGGAAATGTTATCATTTCCCGCCTTTCTGCCTGTTTGTAGATTCTTTATTCCAAGTTCCTTATCAAGATAATTAACGCTACTTGCTATTGGAAAATCAACCAGAAATCCATTATATCCATCAATAACCATTTCTGCATTAGCAAAAATATTGGTAGTCAAAATAGGTAATCCAAAGCTCATTGCATCAAGAAATACTAATCCTGGGCTCTGATAACAAGGAAACAAAAAAATATCAGCTTCTGAAAAAATTTTATCAAAATCATTTTTAGGTAATAAATCCTCATAAATAACAACGTTCGAATAATGTTTCACATATTCATATTCTTTTGGTAATTTTGATCTGATAATAAACTTAATATTTACTTCGTCTTTTAGTTTTTTTAAAATTTCTATTAAGATTCTTCCTCCTTTAACATAAAATTGCTTATCAACTGCATTATCATTTACTGTAGTAACAAATAATATTTTAAATATTTTATCATTTTCCTTCTTTTTTTGGTCACCAATTTTTGCCAAACACAGATGAATCGGGGTAATCTTATTGCTAATTTCTTTTGACTCTTTAATATTAGAAAGTAGTGATCTAGCCGCTGCCTCTGTCCAGGGTATCAATGATTTCAAGTTGTCTTGTCTTAACATTATTGGCAATATTTTTCTTGCAATTTTCCAATATTCAAGTTTATGTATAATGAAACTCACCACACTTTCAAATTCTATTACCCATGGTATGGGAGAATTAAATAAAAGCATTCCGCTAGTGCAATAAATTATATCAATATTGTTTTTTTTTGCAATATTTATAATTACAAAATTTCTTTTTATTTTATTGAAAATTTCAACAAAAATATTCTCTGATTCACTAAAGATAAATTCATCAGTGAAATCATCCAGGGTAAAATATTGATATCCAGATGGCGGGACTGAAATAAATTGTTTATATAATGAATGGCACTTATTTTTATATAAAGTAAATAGTATTTTTTTCATTTCATTGATAAGATTATTTTTTTCTGAAGTGAAACAGACCACCTGAATATATTGCATCATCAAAATCATGCACTCCTGGTCTTTCGACAAATCCTCCCTTATCGTCAATAACTATAAGTTCTAAAAGCTCCAACTCTTTGAAAAATTCCATTATCTGACTAATTGAATGAACTCTATGAGCATTGAAACATAACCTCGGCTTACCGATAGGCAAAGAAAAATATAAATCTCCGCCAGACGCTAATACGCGAGAAAGTTCCTTGCACGCCTTCTCTGTCCCAAGCGGATCTAATGGATCACCATATCTACCTAGACCTATATGCTCAGCAACATGAAGACAAGAAAGAGAATGCACTGAGTTATCGGTAAAAGGTAATTCAAGAATACTTCCCTTAATTGAAACAAAATTATCAAGCTTAGCCTCCAATGGTCTTATGTCTACAAATTTTACATTTGTAAATACCGTTAGAAAGCTAACTAGATTGGTTTGCGATCCAACATCAACATGTTCAACCACTTTTGAATTATAAATCTTCTTAAAAGCCCAGACTCCTTGGTAGAAATATTGAGCATCAATTCTTGTGGTTGATGTTTTATCACTAATCACGGGATGCATATCTAATAAATTTATTTTTGGAGATTCCTTGTTGCTATAAAAACTAAAAAAATCTATCCAAAAATATACATATCTTGGAATAAAAAATGTAAAATTTATAGGATCAACTATGGGAGAAATCATGCGATAAACAAAGCCTGCAAATCTTCTTAATTCTTTTTTCATATTTTTTTATTAGTATTTATTATCTCATTAAAGATATCTTCTAACGCCCTATTCCTTTTGGCCAGAGAGAAGCTATTTAAAAGCAACTTCTTTGAATTTACCCCCATCTCCTCCAGCACTTCCCTATTCTTTTGCAACTGAATTATTTTTTCCGCAAAATCATCAATCATTTTCTCGCTTAATTTATCCTCTCTTGCTCTTATTCCAGACGGAACACCTTTTATATTAAATTCTTCAGTTAAATAGAAAGCAATGCTTGATATTGGAAAATCAACAAGAAAACCATTCCAACCATCTCTTACCATCTCTGGGTTGGCAAAAACCCGAGTGGAAACGATAGGTAAATTATAATTCATAGCGTCAAGAAAAGCCATACCGGGACTTTGATATCCGGGATAAAAAAATAAATCCGCACCCAAAAACAAATTCTGAAATTCATCATCATTAAGCGTCTCTTCATAAACTTCCACGGAAGGATCTTTCTTTAGGTAATCAAACTCTTTAGGAATTTTACTTCTCAAAATCAACCTAATATCAACTTTTGTATTTATTTTTTTAAAAACTTCCGCTATTATCGCGCCACCTTTGGCATAAAATTCATCTTCTCCATTATAGTTCACACTAGTAACAAAAATGATTGAAAATTTTACCCCTTTAATCTTTTTCTTTTCTATATACCCATAGTCATAAATTTTCTTGAGACATAAATTTATTGGCTTAATTTTTTTTCTTACACTGTCATTTATTTTGAAATTATCCTCAAGAACATTTGCTCCTGTCTTTGTCCAAGGAATTATATATTTTAAATTCTTCTGACTAAGAATAATGGGCATTATTAACTTTCCAATTTTCCATAATTTATAACAATTGGATATTAGCCCGGTAACATGCTCTAAGTCCATAACCCACGGAATAGGAGAATTTAGAAAAAACAATCCATCAGAACAATAAATAATATCAATGCCATTTTTTTTGGCAGCTTCTATTATTTTCTTGTCTCTTTCTATTTTTCTTTTTATATCCAAAAAAAGATTAGCAGGTTTATCAAAAATAAAATAATCAAAAAAATCATCTAATGTAAAATACTGGTATCCCTCCGGAGGATTATCAATAAATTCTTTATACAAAGAATGACTTCTATTTTTATATAATGTAAATAGGATTTTTTTCATTATCTTATAACTTCATTATTTTTGACAAAATCTTTCCCCAATCTCTTGTTTGCAAATAAAATAAAAATAGAATAAATAAAAACCTGTCCAACCAAATAATACATAACGTTTCTAGACAAAATTATCAAAATAATTAAAGAGGAATAACAAAGATAAGACATAATAACAAATTCTTTAATCCTATTAATCTTGAGTAGCCCATTAAAAATTGAAAATGCAAAAGATAAAAACGCATCAATTGAAAAAAATACAATATAAACATAATTCAAAGGATAACTCTCTCCCATTAAAAATATTACCAATAAAATAAAGAGCGAGTTTAAAATTATCCAAAAAGGAAATGCTTTTAAAAATAAAATATTTATTTTTTTTAATATTGCCTCTAAATTATTTTTTTCCATTATTGAACTTGGCCAAAAAACATTCATAAAAACTGCTCCGATATTGGAAATTATAAGAAAAGAAGCTGCATGATAAGCACTATATACTCCAAGTTCATATGCGCCAACATATTTACCTATAAAATATTTCTCCAGACTTATTATGAAACCTATTGCAGCTCCAAAAATAAGAAATTTATTATACCCAAAAAGAAGCTTTGCCATCTTGAAGCTAAACTTTCTTAAATTACCCCTAAGAGCAATTAGACTAGCAGAAATAAAAAAGAACGATCCGAACAATACAGATATCGCATAAAAATAATAATCACTTTTATCTAAAAAATAATAGAAAAAATAAAAAAAGCATATAACTAGTATCGCATCCGATATTCTTATAAAACTCTGCCTTTTTATTAAGTTAAAAGCTCTCAAATATCCATCAAATAGACTCTTTATCGCCAGAAAAAAAGAGAAAATTATTCCCAAGAGCAAACTATCACTTTCCAGTGAAAAATTTATTCTTACAAAATTAAAGAATATATAAAAAAACAAACCAAAAACAAAAGATTGCACTAATACCAAGACAATCGAGGTGGTAAAAATTTCCCCTTTATTTTTTTCGTAATTATTATCAGCCAAATATCTTACACTACTAACATCATTTCCCATTAAAAATAAAAAGGTTAGCGCTGTTGCGAAAGAAAGAAGTGAGTTATACTGTCCAAAAGCATCTGGGCCCAACGTTTTCCCTGCCATCACACTCAAAACAAACATTATTAACGCTGCCGATATTCCTCCAAAAAAAGACCAAGAAAGATTTTTTAAAAAAATTCTCATAGCATCGCTCATTTCATGCCCAAAGATGTTTATATGTATTGCTCTAATAATTTTTTCCATTTTTTATCCAGATTAATTTTTTTTTATTACTGCAATTATTCCTTCTCCCCTTATCGCATCCAAAATTCTCAATATTAACACAATAGGGAAAAATAATATGTATTTTTTTTCATTTCTAAAAATTTTTTCACTCAACGCCTTACAAGAATTTTTTAAGTTCTTATTGTTAAAAGAATAATCTTTAAGATAAATTAAATCTTTTTTAAAATTATTTTCAAAAAAAGACTTGTCAAATCTAAGAAAATGATGAGGCGGAACATCGCCATATTCTCTAAAACGTAAAAAAAATCTTTCTCTATTTGGCACAGTAATTATTATTGTGCCATCTTTTTTCAATAATTTGAAAATCGTGTCCATAAAATCCCTTGGGCTTGTTTGATGCTCAAGAACTTCCGTAACGATAATAAAATCAAACTTTTCTTTTATTCTAACTAATATTTCCTTATTGAAAAAATCTTGAAAAATATTTTCCACTTTTCTTCTTTTGCAAACTTCTATACTTTTTTTATCTAATTCAATTCCAAAAAAATCTTTAGAGCTGATATTGAAATTTTCACCAAGCGCTAAAAAATTAATTCCATCACCCATTCCAACCTCTAATATTTTCTTTCCGCTTAAAATAATTTCCCTCTCTTTCAAAAACTTCAAAAAGGCCTTTGTCCATTCGGGATATTCAATTCTCCCTTTATGAAATTCTTTATACGCGCCCATTTTTTCGTTATCATAAACATTCTCAAAGATCAATGGATCAAAAAACTCAATTCCGCATCCCAAGCAAGAATAATGTCTATATTCTTTCCTATTTAATTCAGAAAAAAAAATTCTCCTCAATATACATTTACTACTATTGCAAAAAGGGCACTTCAAAATTTCCGAACTCCCTATTTCATTATGATCAAGATTATTCATCAATTAAATGTTTTAAAAACTCACATAAATATCTCCGGCCATAGAAGAATTGTTATCATTTTCAAGTTTCGATATCAACTCTTCCGAAGGAACCCAGTTCGGAAATAATAATTTTTCTGATTCACAAAAAGTACAATTAAATTTTGCTCTCCCAATGGAGGAAATATGATTTATGCAAGTTTTAGCATCTTCAAAAAATTCTTTCGTGAATTCAAAAGAGATAAAAGGTATCGCCTTAGTTAATCCTTTCAGGGCAGATACTTCAAAACCTTCAACATCAATTTTGCAAAATGATGGCATTCCATATTGTTCTATGAGTTTATCAAGAGTAATCATTTCAACTTTTTGAGTTTTATTCCACTCATAATTAGTAGAAAATCGACCTGCCTCTTTCCATTTATCAGACATAGTTGAAATAGTTGGAGCATCTTCACATATAGCTATTTCGGCTTCGCCTTCTTTTTCTCCTACAGCTTTATCTACGATAAAAACATTTTCATTATCTCCAAATTTTTTCTTCAAAATAATCAGACAGTCTTTTTGAGGCTCAACACACACTACCTTTACTTCCAGTTTCAAAAGTAATTCAGTAATTATTCCCATATTAGCCCCAATGTCAAAACAAACATCTCCTTTTTTTACAAATTTTGAATATATTTTCAAAATATCGTCCATTCTTTCTCGTTCTTTCCTGGGATCAGTCGTAAAAAATGAGAATACTTCAATCCAAATTTTATATAACCCAACCATTCTTAAAATCTTTTTTATGATGTCTTTTATTTCCTTCATACTTTCTTATTAATATTATTAATTAAATTTTTATTTATTTATGCTTATTTAAAATTCATTTTATCACACCTTCTTTTTCTAAATCAAATTCCATCATTATTTTCACTAATTCCTTAAACTTTGTCTTTGGCTTCCATTTTAATTTTTTCATAGCTTTTGATGGATCACCTAATAATAAATCCACTTCCGACGGTCGATAGTATTTAGGATCTATTCTAATTATTGTTTTTCCGGTGTTCTCATCTATTCCAACCTCTTTTTCTTTTTTTCCTTTCCATTTAATTTTAATACCAGCCACTTTACAACTTTCTTCTATAAAATCTTTTACTGTATGGGTTTCTCCTGTTGCCAGAACAAAATCATCAGGATTTTTTTGCTGAAGCATTAACCACATTCCTTCTACAAAATCTTTTGCATAACCCCAGTCTCTCTTTGATTCAAGATTTCCCAAATAAAGACAATTATCTTTTCCTGCCAATATTCTTGCTAAACCTCTGGTTATTTTTCTAGTAACAAAAGTTTCTCCTCTTCTAGGAGATTCATGATTAAAAAGAATTCCATTGCACGCATACAAATTATAACTTTCTCTATAATTAACCGTTATCCAATATGAATACATTTTTGCGCATCCATAAGGAGAGCGAGGATAAAAAGGAGTAGTTTCCTTTTGGGGAGTTTCCTGAACTTTTCCGAAAAGTTCGCTAGTGGAAGCTTGATAAAATTTTGTTTTAATTCCCGACTCCTTTATTGCATCCAGCAATCTGAGAGTTCCAATTCCAGTAACATCAGCTGTATATTTCGGAACATCAAAACTAACTTTCACATGACTCTGCGCGGCTAAATTATAAATCTCATCTGGTTGGATTTTTTCAATCAAACGACTGATATTGCTACCATCGGATAAATCACCATAATGCAAAAATAGCTTAACATCTTTAAGGTGTGGATCTTTATAAAGATGATTTATCCTGCTTGTATTGAAAGAACTTGACCTGCGAATTATCCCATGAACTTCATACCCTTTCTCTAAAAGAAATTCTGCAAGATAAGATCCGTCCTGCCCAGTTATTCCTGTTATCAGCGCCTTTTTTTGCTTCATATTGCTTATTTTAGTATTACTGTTTTATTTCTTTCTATTAAATCAAAATAAACCCTCCTGGGTTTTCTTTTTCTCGCTTATATATTATAATCCAATTATGAACATTTCGCAATCAGAAAATTTCTACAAAAAATCAGGATTTATCCTTTTTTTGATTTTGTCCGTTTTTTTCTTTAAGGGAGTTTTTTTGGCAATTCTTCGACCGATTTTTGTTGGTCAAGACGAAGCTAGACACTATAACTCCATCCAATATTTAACTGAACCCGCAAAAAAAGATTGGGAAATAATCCAAAAACAAATGGAGGAAAAAGACAGAGACAATTTTGAAACTTATAACTTCTCTGAGGAAATAAAAAACACTGCAACACTGACAAATAACAATTTATTGCGTTCGAGCATCTCCAATACCATAATTTTTTCCAAAGATTATATTGGCAAGAATGAAAATGAAATCAATCAAAATAATCTCCCGCCGATAAACAAATTTTATCCGCCCGACATAGTTAATGGTTCTCTATATCACAAAACCGCTTCTTTTATTGAAAAAATTCTGGAAAATCAAAATATTTTTTTTAGATATTATACGATCAGAATTTTTTCCGTTTTCCTGGGAACATTGGCAATTCTTTTTGCGTATCTCATTGCCAAAAATATGGGTTTTTCGGAAAAAAACAGTCTCCTGCTGACTACTATTATTTCTTTTCACCCAAAACTTTCGGAGTATTTTTCTAATATAAATTATGACGTATTAATGATCCCGATGTTTTTTCTTTTTACTCTGGGGGGAATTTTGGCACTAAAAAATGGACTGGGTTGGAAAAACTTGGCAATTATGTTTTTTGCGGCATTAATAGGCTTTAAGGCAAAGGGCTCCGGTATTGTCCTTTTCGGAATACTAGCTCTTCTATTCCTATATTTCATCAATGAAAAAATCAAAGCAAAAGAAAAAAAATTCCGCTACGCTTTCTATGCATTTTTTGCAATCGCGTTGGTTTTGCTTTTTGCATATTTCAAAAAATTTATGCCTTTTGAAGATCGATCTATTTTGCAAACATTCTCTTCGCTTTTTAAATATCTTGGCGCAACAATGACAGTTGGAAGATTTTTAGCATCAGCCAATACTTATTGGGGAGCGCTTAGCTGGACAAACAGTTTTTTCCTGGATAAAGTAACGTATTTAATTTGGCTTATTCAATTCTTCGCTTTTGCCGGACTCGGATTGTTCTTTTTTTCAAAAAAAGAAAAGCCCGCGTATCTTCCGGAAAAAAAATATATTGTTTTTCTATTAATTATTATCTTCGCCCTTCAAATTGGAATTCGCTCTTTTGATTGGCGAATTTTTAGTAAATGCGATTGCTTTGCGCTCGGTCTTCCTGGACGATATTTCCTGCCTAACCTGGCTTCGCATATAATCCTTGTTTTTGTTGGATTAGGAATGCTCTTCCATTATTTCAAGAAACAACACTATTTCGACACAGCGCTTAAAACTGGATTGATTTTTATGTTTTCCATAACAACATATCTGATTTTTAATGTAATAATGTACAGATTTTATCTTTGATATAAACAATATATGTTTAACAAATACATCGCCAAAAAAAATATTTTAATAGCGATTTTTATAATCTTGACTGTTTTGATATTTTTTAAATTATTCTCACTTCTGGCTTTTCCGGATTCCGAAATTGTTCTAGAGAAAGAAGAAGATATGCAGCTTAAAGAAAAGCAATCTTTGCAACAAAAATTCATCGCTAAATACGATGGATTAATGAGGATCCAGGTTTTAATGAGACACTCTGGAATAAATAAAGGCAATATTATCAAAATGCAAATAGCGGATGAAAATTGCGCCAACATTATATTCGAAAACGAACTAGAAAAAGGATTTTTAAGTTCAGAAAATCTGCATATCTTTAATTTTCCGAAAATAAATAATTCAAAAGAAAAAACGTTCTGTTTAATTGCAACGCTTGAAGAAAAAAAAGACAAAAATGCAAGGTTTTTCACTAATGACAAAAATTATTTTTCTTTCCCGCTTGAAAAAGTTTCGACTGAAAAAGAAGCAAGCGGACAACAACTTTCAATGCGTCCCGTATATAAAAATACTGGCGTATTGCAAGATTTACGCGAACTCAATCAAAGAATTTCACAATACAAACCATTTTTCTTGAAACACTACTATCTATGGGCAATTATAATTCTATTTTTATTTTTATCTATAGGACTGGTAATAATCCTAACTGCTATTTAACAAAAAACAAGTAAAATATAAAAACCATCAATTTGTTTGATGGTTTTTATATTAAGAAATATTTTTTGTTATTTTACTTTGTAGTATTCTTTGTACCAATTCACGAAATTCTTAATTCCCTCTTCAATGCGAGTGGTTGGTTTCCAGCCGAGCTTACGTAATTTTCGAATATCCGCCACGGTTGCCGGAACATCGCCTGGTTGCATCGGCAACATATTCTTCTTGGCTTTCTTGCCGAGATTCTCTTCCAGCACTTCGATATAACGCATCAGAGTTTCTTCGCGATCACCTCCAATGTTCATTATTTCGCATTTGAGATTAGCGTCAATTACCGTAATTGTGCCAGAAACGATGTCATCTATATAGGTGAAATTGCGACTCATTTTGCCTTTATTAAAAACATTGATCGGCTTGCCTTTCGTAATTCCATCCGCAAAAAGAAAAAGAGCCATATCCGGTCTGCCCCAAGGTCCATAAACCGTAAAATAACGCAATCCGGTCGTGTTCAGACCATAAATATGGCTATAAACGTGCGCCAGAAGCTCTGTGGCCTTCTTGGTGGCCGCATAGGGTGAAATTGGCGTATCAACGCTATCTGATTCAGAAAATGGTTGCTTCTTGTTATTTCCATAAACTGAAGACGAGGAAGCATATACAAAATTCTTAATCTTGTATTTTCGAGACATTTCCAACAGATTCAAAGTTCCCTTAATATTCACGTCTTCATAGCCAATCGGATCCAATAAAGAATTGCGCACACCAGCCAAAGCCGCCAAACTCATCACCTTATCCAATTTCTCTGTTTTGAAGATTCTTTCCAAAAGTTTACTATCGCGAATATCGCCCTTATATAGCTTGAACTTATAGCCCTTGAGATATTTTTTAATGCGATCTTTTTTGAGCTGAACGTCATAATAATCATTGAAATTATCAATCAGCACCACTTCGTCGCCCCTGTCCATCAACTTTTTAGCCAAGTTAGACCCAATAAACCCCGCCCCTCCCGTGATCAGAATTTTCATCTTGTTTTGTTTTTTAAATAATTATAATATTCTTCATTTTTTGCGTTTTGCGTTGTATATTTTTTCAAAACTTTCTCTCTCGCCTTTTCTCCCATTTTCTTTCTCAATTCCTTTTCTAAAATCAATTTTTCCAATTTTTCAAACCATTCATTTTCTGATTTTGCCGTAAAACCGTCCACGCCATCCAAGATTGCTTCACAAAAAGTCTGCGTAGCGCTTGCCACTGTCGGCACGCCCAGAATCGCCGCTTCAAAAAATTTCAATTCTGATTTTGACTCGCAATAAGGATCGCCAACAACAAGAGGCGCCAAGTTTATGTCGACCTTGGAAATATTTTCAAAATGATCTTCCCTGGGAACATATGGTAACTGAACAATTCTCTCCTTGAATTTATTCAGACTGCTTTCCACATCCAATGGACCGACTAAAAACAATTCGACATTTTTATATTTCTCCAAAATATCTTCCAATGGCTGAGTTATTTGAGCAAAATCCTGATTATGACTTGCCGTCCCGCTGAAATATCCAATTCTAATCGAAGAATGCGGGATATGCGATGCGGAGCGTTTATAATTGACCGCCTGAACAATTTCCAAATCCTGCTGGGATAATTTATTTGGAACGACAAAAACTTTTTTGCCCTTTTCCCTCAATTTTTCCGCCAAAAAATTTGTGGTTGTTGTGCAAACTTTCACGTAATCATCATTGACTATCTCACTTCCCAGCCCGTTTTCATATAATTTTTTTTCCAATGAATTTATGTTTTTGAAATAATCAGTATTTTTGATAAATTCTTCTTCATACAAAAGATCATCCGTATCGAAAATAATTTCCTTTTTTTGTTTTTTTATTTCTTCGATAAATTTTTGGACTTTTTTGGAATATAAAACGCGATGAAAAACAAAAATATTAAATTGTTTTACGTATTTTTCAAAAAGCGGATTATCGGCATAAGCTACAGCCGTCGAAATCCCATTGAGATCCAGTTCTTCAGCCACATTGCGCGCCCGATACATCGCGCTATCCCCGAGCCCGCCGGTCACAAAAAGAACTTCACCCTCTCCTACTCTGCGAAACCGCAAAGAAAATACACGAAAAATTCTTTTCAAACCCCGAAAAAAACCGTCTCTTTTTAAAACATTTAAAATTTTTCCAATTTTAATCAAAAATGATTGCATATGAGAAAAAACTTAGAAATTTGATTTCCAAGTAATTATAATTAGGACTTTTTAAATTCAAACTTTGAATCTTTTTCCAAAACGCTCTGAGCGTCAAATTCTCCGTCTTCCGCTTTGATGTGAATATTGACCGGCACAGCTCCTACTCCTGATTGTTTTTGAATTAATAATTTATATTCCTCAATATTGGAAAATCTTTCCGGAAGTTCATATTTGACATAGGCTTCGGTCTGACCGCCGATTAGAACATCGAGCTTGAAGCCAAAATAAGTTTTTCCAAAATCATTTTGGACATTTGGATATCCCACCATTTTCCTTTCCAACAAATTTGAACCTTCCGGAACATACACCCGAAGATATGAATGATAGTCGCTTGTTCGCCAGTCTCCATATTTTGCCGTATGCGTATAGAGAATTTTCAACTCAACAACAGGTTTCGGCGCAGTTAAATCAATATTATAGGTCATTTCCCTTTTCATATAGTAGTCTGATTTCAACGCTCCCATATTCGCGTCAACCGCCATCAAATAGTCTCCGTCCCATTGCTTGTCAACCGAACCATCCCAATGAACCTTCTCAACCATTTTTTGAAGTTCCGCATCGGCAAAATTCACCATTATATTTTTCTTATTGATTTGCGACTGCGCAAAACTTGCCAATTTCATTATGTTTCCAAAGCTTGTCAACTTATCAATCAAAAGCGGAGTCATTTTTTTCATTATAGCTTTTCGATTTTGAGTATCCAGATCAGGATTTTCCAAATATCTTTTTTCCACAATCTCCTCTAATTTCAAAACGGCGCTATCGCTATTGAATTCAACATTATATCCCGGAACAGTCAGTGGTCCTGTCAATTCCAAAACATCATTCAAAACAGAAGCGTTCACGGCAATCACCCCGTCAAAACCATCGCTGTTTCGACCGCTAAGGCGATAAAAATATTTGGCTTTTTCCGCATTGGTTGGAAAATCGGGAGAAAAATTTGAGTCTCGAAATTTCCAATTCCTGATTTGCATTGTTTGCAAGAAAGGATATGGAGCGGGAATTTTTGCTGAAATTCTTTGATCCAAAAGATTGGCATCTTCAACAAAGGATGAAGTCACTTCGCCATTTTTTATTTTTATTACCGCATATTGCCCCAAAAATCCCCCTCCAGGACGCAATTCCATATTGTTTTGCAAAAGCACTAAAAACGAATATTCTTTGTCATCTTTATTGGTGAATTTTTCAACTAATTTGTTCGCAGCCTCAATTTCTTTCTTTGTATCGCTTTCGATCGGAAGAAATTTCGAAAACTTGTCCAAAACCGCAAGCGAGTTTATGGCAAAACTCTTTTTGTTTTCTTTCGCGTAGGAAAAAAAGTAAAAACCCAAAAAAAATATCACAACAAATAAGAGGGCGATTCTTGCCCACTTTTTGTTTATTCTGCCTAAAAAAATTTTTACCATATATTTTTTCCAATCAAAACTCACTTAGCTATATTATCAAACTATACAAAAAAATCAATTAGCGGTCTTTGCTCGCTTTCTCATATTCCTAATTTTATTTTCTCTCCCTTTTTCACCTCTCCGGAAATTATTTTTTTAGCTAAAATATCTTCCACCGTATCTTCAATATAACGATTGAGCGATCTGGCTCCAAAAATCGGATTATATCCTCCTTCAATTATTTTTTCCGCAATTTCATTTGAAAATTCAACCTCAATATTTTTTTCATTCAACAATCTTCTGGCTAATTTTTTAAGCATAAGCTTGACCACGCTTGTCAACTCGCTTCCCATAAGAGGACGAAAAAATATTACCCCATCAAAACGATTCAAAAATTCCACTCTGAATATATTATTAGCAACAGCATAATCTATAATGTCTTTCTTGATCAATTCTGGAGCCATCCCTTTTTCAACTTCGTTTTTAATAAGCGCCGCGCCAGCATTTGAAGTGGCGATAATTATCGTATTTCTAAAATTTATTTTCTCTCCAAAGGCGTCTGTAACATAACCTTCGTCAAGAATTTGAAGAAAAATATCCAAAATTTCCGGATACGCTTTTTCGATTTCATCCAAAAGAATAAGCGAGTAAGGATTATCTTTCACTTGTGTCGCTAGTCTCCCCGGTTGATTCAATTGGCTCGATCCAATCAACCTGTCAATTGAACTGGGAGTTTGAAATTCACTCATATCAAATCGGATCATTTTCTCTTCATCTCCAAAATATATTTTCGCCAAAGCCTTGGCTGTTTCAGTTTTTCCCACTCCAGTCGGACCTAAAAACAGAAAACTGCCCACCGGTTTTTTTGAATTGGAAATTCCGCTCCTGGTTCTTCTTAGCGCTTCAGCTATTTGATTGACTGCTTCTTCCTGACCTATTATTTGCTGATGAAGATTTTTTTCCAAATTCATAAGCTGCTTTCTTTCTCCCGGTCTGATTTCTCCGTGGGGCATTCCTGTTTTAAGTGAAATAAAATCCAAAACCGTTTGTTCATTAATAAAAAGAGATTGCGATTTTTTTTCCCAATAAGTGAAAACATCCATAGCCAAATCAATTGCCCTTTCCGGAAGCGGAGAAGACCAGTTATACCTGCCGGATTCTTTTATGATGGATTTCAAGGCTTCGTGAGTGAAAATAACATTTTTGGATTCATATAATCTCAATGTGCCATATAGAATGTCCAGAGTTTCATCAAGTGATGGTTCTCGCATTTCAATAACTTCAAAATATTTCAAAATTTGATCATGTTTTTCTATAAGTTGGTGATATTCTTTATTGGAAGAAGTGGCTATAACTTGAAAATTCGGATGGGCAAGAAACTCGCTCATCACCAATTCTATATCCGGATGAAAAACATTTCCACTCTTGCCAAGATATTGCTCAAGATGTTCAATAACCAAAATTATATTTCCAGCATAAGAAACTTCCGCAAATAATTCTCGCAAAACGCTTTCTGCGTCAATGCCTTTGTTGATCGCTCCGGCAATAACTCTACTTGCGTCTAAAATAACCATTCTTTTATTTTTAAAAAAACGATCAGCTTTATTCAGTCGTATTTTTTCCGCAAACGAATGAACAAGCGTGCTTTTTCCTATTCCCGAACCTCCAACAATGAGAGCGCAATTTTGATCAGGTCTTTGCAAAATCAAATTCAAAAGTTCCTCCTCATCTTCTCTGCCATTTAATTTTTTATCCCTATATTCAGTGAGATCAAAAACAGAAAGATCAGTTGAATAGTTATCAAGATTAACCGTATAGGCATATTTCCACTGCGATCCAATCGGAGAAATTTTCTTCAAATTATCCCAACGCCAAAAATAATTCCTGGATTCATAATTATTGGCTAGTTTTATTTCCCAATCTAATATTTTTTCAAAATCCGAAAGAGTCAAGTTTTCCGATTTTAAAAATATCTTCAAAGACTCTTCACTTTTAAAAACACTTTTGGGAAAAATTCTTTTGGGCATTCCAAGTCTATTGCAAATACGTTCAAATATTTTCTTTCTGCTCAGAACATCCTTATCCATATTTTCATAAGGAATTTTCGTGTCCAAACTATGCGCTAATTTAACAATAACTATATAAATAACACTTGTTCCGAAAAATCCAAAAGCCATCGAAGTTCCATTAACGGTTTTTAACGCTAAAAAAATAAATAACGCCGGGAAAATCAACCACAACATTAACAGGAAAACTCCCAAGAAAAATAAAGCAAAAAATAAAAATAAACCGACTGAAATAGTCGCCGTTCTGACTAAAAGACCAGCAGATCTTGAAAACAAATTATTAAACAAAAGCTGCGCAGTTTTCAAAGGATGCCAACCGCGCCAATTCCCCGCCTGCGCATCTCTTTTCCAGGGAGAAATAATTGTGTGAAAAAGATCAAAAATTGAAAAATAAACCAAAATAAATTTCAAAAAATTTTTCCAAATTTCCAAAAACTCGCGCAACCCGTCTTCATAGTACCAACTAAAAAAACTTGTTTTTTTGTTTTTTTTATCATCAAGCAATCTGGTGTAATGAAATGTTTTTCTTTTTGTCATTTTTGATTTTGATTTTAGTTTTTGAAAACTGAAAAAATCACGCTTCGAAGCAAACCTTTTTTCTATTTTAACGCTTCTGTCGCGCCTTGGCAAATAGATAAATCAAAGATATAATAATATCAATGAAAGAAACTAAAAGGATCATAAGCGATCAAACATTTTTTTTGAATTTTTCCTTGTTCTGGGGAATATTCGGCATACTGGCGTTGCTATCAACATTGCTTAATTTTTTCTATGGATGGATTTTTATCTCCTATTTCTCACTGGGAATATTGTATTCTTCCTGGGCTGTTCTAAAAAATAAAATTAGATTCGAACTTTCCAGAAGTTTCATAATTATAAACATAATATTTATTGCCCTAATTACACTATTTTCTTTTTTTGTTACTCCCACCATTTTCTCAGGAAGAGACCAGGGTTCTTTGAGTAATGCCGCCATAAATTTAAGTAGTCATCATCATTTAGCTTTTTCAAATATCGCTTCCGAAGAATTTTTTTCCATATACGGATCCGGCAAGGCCCTAAACTTTCCCGGATTTCACTACACAAACAATGGAGAATTGACAACCCAATTTCCTTTGGGATACATTTCGTGGCTGGGAGCTTTTTTCTCTGTTTTTGGTTTCACGGGGATGATCATCGCCAATGCCATAGCTTTTTATTTGTTTTTACTTTCTTTTTATTTTATTGGAAAAGAACTTCTTGGAACAAAATATTCCTACCTTCTCTTGTTTTTCACACTGACATCTTTTTCATTTGTATGGTTTTTCAAATCCACTCTCAGCGAAAATCTGACTATGCCGCTTTTATGGATAATGATTTTGACTGTTTTTTATTTAATAAAAAAACCTGATTTAAAAATATTTTCTCTATATTTCGCAGTATCCACTTTGCTCATATTCACTCGAATAGAAAGCTACGCTTTTGTGCCAGCCAGTTTACTTATTCTTTCGTTAAGCAAACATTTTAGAAAATTTATAAAAATAAATTACAAAAATATATTAATCGCTCTTCTGGCTTTTTTTGTCATATTTGTCATTAATTTTCAAAAAGATCTGCCATTTTTTAGGGAAATAGCCAAAGCGGTTATCAATCAATTCTCTGAACCAGAAGTCAGGACTCAAGATTTTTCCCATACAGTTTTTTCTCCGGCCATACGCGTTTCCCAGATATACATTCTATATGGACTTGCTGGATTTTTAATTCTGGGATTCATAGGCGCGATAAAATCTTTCTGGGAAAAATCGATTTTTATTTTAATTCCATTGCTAGTCACATTCCCCGCCCTCATATATCTTATTGATTCAAATATATCTTCGGACCATCCTTGGATGCTGAGAAGATTTGTCTTTGCGATCCTGCCCCTTTTTATTTTTTATACAACATATTTATTCAAAATGTTGCTAAGCAAAAAAGAAGGCGAACCTAGGCGTCCGGCATTTTCCAAATATTTTTCCACTATTGCAATCATCACTTTGCTATTTTTAAATCTCAAATCGTTTTCTCGCTACGCTTTTTATTCGGAAAACCAAAATCTGATTGAGCAAACGAAAAAAATAAGCGCAAAATTCTCAGACAAAGATTTGATTTTAGTGGACAGATTAGCTAGCGGAGACGGATGGTCAATGATTTCCGGACCATTGGAAAGTATTTTCAAGAAACAAGCTGTTTATTTTTTCAATCCATCCGATATAAAAAAAATAGACCTGCAAAAATTTGAAAATATCTATCTCCTTTCGCCCAAAGAAAATTTAGCCTATTATGCGGGAAGCGAATTGGGCAATCGCTTGGAAATTAAAGAGAAATATATATTCCAAACTACTCGCCTTTCTGAATTCAAAAAAAATGACATATTGCCCATCATAAGATATCCGGCCAAGGAAAATGTCGCGATTGAAGGATACATTTTAAAATTAAAAAAACAATAATGTTTGAGTTTACAAAAGAAATACAACTGGAAAAATCATTGAGGAAAATATATATATTTTCCAGATTTTTTGTTTTTATTATTTTTTTAACAACCGGGATATTCGTTGCTTATAAAATATTATTTCCCGAAAAATCTTTCAATTTTTCCTTTCAAAATATCAATTCATCCAAAAATTCAATCAATGAAATGAAAATGTCCAATGGAAATTTATATGAAAACGGAAAAATACCTGAAGGAAAAAATCTTTTTTTTAACGCTGCTGCAACTGGCATATATTCCACCGCCAGCATAAATTTTGTTCCGTCAGAAAATTTTAATGATTCAATTATTGGAGAAATAAGCATTAAAAAATCTTACGCGTCTTTTTTCTATCCGGATAGAAATGATTTGGGATTCAAGAATGGAACTCTTTTGAAAAACAATGTGGATCTTTTTATTGTTTCCAATGACAAACTCAGAAAATTTTCTTCTCCTGATTTAGCTTATAAAATGGGTTTCAAAAAAGAAGCTTTCTTGGAAGTTTCTTTAGAAGACTTAAAATATAATGCGACAGATGCTCTCATAGTTTCAGAGACAACCTATCCCAATAATTCAATTTTCCGAATAGCTGATATTTATTATCAGCTTCAAGATTCAAATCTTCGACAATTTGTCAGTGAAAACGCTTATCTGACTCAATATTCAATCGAACAAGCAATCGACAAAGATCCTTCTTTCATAAATAATTTTACTGTTTCGGAAGATATGCTTGGATTTAATGACGGAACATTGATAGCGGCGGGAGAATCTGCCTACATCGCAAGCGACGGTTTTATTAATCCAATAGACAATCCGGCTACCTTCGAAGGAATGGGTTACATTTGGTCTGATATATTGCAAGCCAACAGCGAAGAAATTGGAATGTATCAAAAAGCAAAACTTTTCACAATCAGAGGCGCCCATCCATCGGGAACAATATTCAAAAACAGCGAAACTAATGAATACTATTATATTCAAGGAAAAACCAAACGAAAAATAAAAAGTGAATCCATCTTAAAAACATATCTGAGAAATAATCCAGTTTTAATTGAAAATAAAAGCTTAATAGCAGAGAATACTTGCAAAATAAAAAAAGCTTCTTTTCTTGCCAGAAATTATGGCTGCGAAACAAGCTTGGATAACATCAAAAATTTCAAAGGAAATTCCTATTTATTTTCCATAAATTTTGAAAAACCGACAGAAATTGCTTCTCTTGATGCGCATTTCAATCAAAACATCAATCTGACAAATTTGAAATTATCCCTATTGTCTCTGCGAAATAATATTGCAAGAAATTACATATCTAAATAATAAAAACTACACCCAAAGAAATGAAAAAAGAGTTAGACAAAAAACAATTATCCATACTTGCGTATAAACTTCTTCACGATAGTTTGTTTTGGTTGCTGTTCTCTTTTTTTGTAGCGCTTCTTCTGGAAGCAGTGCTGCCGGGAATAGTTTCCCAAAACGAAGGTTTTTTGATTATTTCTTTTTTAGTCTTTGCCAATCTTTGGATAATTTCCCATATTGGAAGAAAAATAAATATTAATTTCAATAAACCGGAAAAAAATCATCTTTTTCCGCTTGTAATATTATTTTCTTTTCTCTTAATCGGCAATTCTCTTTTGAAATTTTCTCTCTGGCAAAACATCCTCATCACCAGCGCGACACTATTGATTTTCTTTTTTCTTTTTCACGATATATTCCCAATCTTTCCCAATAAAAAATAAAATATCTTCCCATTCTATCCGATTATTTTTCCCGTAAAAAATTCAGGGTTTCCTTGGCGCATTTTTCCCAAGAAAATTTCTTTAGTTGTTCTCTGCCTTTTTCAATTAAATCGGTTCGCAGTTTTTCATCGCTCAAAACTTTTTCTATTTGCGCGCTTAATTCATCCGCATTGATTGCGTCGAAATATAAAGCCGCATCCCCGCCCACTTCCGGCAAAGACGAATTCGAAGCGGTTATAAGCGGGGCATTGGAAGCAAAAGCTTCCAAAATTGTAATGCCAAAACCCTCATATAATGAAGGGTAGACAACTACACCCGCCCCCCGAAATAAATGTCCTATATCGCAAAATTTGAGTTTACCGGGCATTATGATATCTGCACAATATGGGCTATTTTTAACTTTTTTCTCAATGTTATCCCACAGCCAAGCCTTTTCTCCCGCCAACACCAATTTAACATCCGACCTGGAACGTTTTTTATGCATTTCAAAGGCTTCAATCAATCTCTCAACGTTTTTTCTTGGTTGCAATGCACCGGAATACAAAATATAATCCCCGACTATTCCCAGTCTTCTTTTCAATTCACTTTCATATTCCCTATCGCGCTGCTGCGAAAAAACATCCGCGCTGAATCCATGATGGATAACTTTGATTTTTTTCGCATCAATCTTGGGATAAAATTTCAAAATATCATTCTTGGTCGCTTCGGAAATCGCAATTATTTTGTCAGCATTCGCAATTGAATAATCCGCAAAAAAATTCAACTTGCGCAAATCACGTTTCGCAAATGATTCAGGAAAAATCTTAAATGCCAAATCATGAATCGTCACAACTGTTTTCAAATTTTTTCTTCTGCAAATCGGCAAATTGTGCATTGGCATCCACAATACATCCGGATTTTCTTTCCAAATCTCATACGCGAACCTGATTTGCGTCCACAAAAAAGGAAATGATTTCCGGATAATCTTATAATTTGCGAATTTCGGCGGAATCAATTCCGAATTAAAATCTTTTCGATGATATAAAAAAAATTCACTATTTATATCCAACTTACCAAAAAATTTAAGCAAGTTAAAAATATAAACGCGAGTTCCGTCAATTCGACTATGATCTAAATCCGCAACTTGAATTGCAATTTTCATATAAAAATAAGTTAGAAATGAATATTTTTAACTAGTTTTCTTTTTTCTTTATGATCGGGAATAGTCAGACCGACCAAACGCCAGAATTCCTTGGAATGATTGAATTCCCAAAGATGGCATAATTCGTGCACAACGATATAGTCAACAATTTCCGCGGAAACCAAAGCCAAGATATAATTAAAATTCAAATTGCCTCCCTGAGAACAACTTCCCCACAAAGTTTTTTGATTTTTTATATTAATGCGATTGAATTTAAAATTATAAAATCCATTAAAATATTTCACTCTCTCCGTAATAATTTTTCGGGCTGTTTCCTTGTGTTTCAAATAATCCTTTCGACTGGTTTTTATAAAAGTTTTGTCTTTAAATTTTGAAAAATATTCTTTTCTTTCAAGAATCCAATCGGATTTTTTAATCAAAAAATCTTCTGCTGTTTTTTCATTTAACCGCCAAGGAATTGTTACTGATATTTTTCCGAAATAATCAACCACCAACCGCATTTGACGCGCCCTTTTACTTTTTTTTAATTCATATTCAATTTCAATATTTTTTAAAACTATTCTCATTTTCAAAAAGATTATCTTTTCTACAAAACATCTTCTATTCTGCTCCCGATATATATTTGCACGTCATCCACATTTAAAAATTGCTTCAGAGTTTCTGTTATTTGAGCCCGAATCATAACAGATCGGCAGGACTTGTCTGCCTCCTGATCAAGTTTATCATTAAAATCAACGAAAGCAATGCCGTGTTGGATGGATAAACCCATAAGCTGAACGTCTTCCGGTATTGAAGTAAAATAACCATCTTCTTTTTCTTCATCGGTCGGTCCAACTAAAAGCTGTTCTATTGCCGATTGACCTATTTTTTGAACTTTTTTTACTTTTCTTGTTACCGGATAAACCTTATTGCAATCTTCATTTTGCGAATCAGACCGACTTTTTCCAAAATACACTTCTATTGAAGTTTCCTCGCTGAAATCGAAAAATACCGGCAATTTGAAACTTTGATTATTTTCTGGAATTCCAGAGGGATTGCTTTTCTCAAAAACCAAAATTCCTTCACTGAAATTTTTTTTGTCAAAAATAATCTCCGATTCAAATGAAACAAATTTAGTTGTCATCCAGTCAGAAAGCGCTTTAGCGTTAGATTGCGACAAAACATTGCCTTCTTTATCTGTTAATTTAATCAGAAAAATTCCCTCAAAAAACCAATTACCCCTAGCCTCCCCTTCAATTTTCAATGGGCTGGAAATTGTTTCATTGGATTTCGGTTTTTTCAAAACAACCATTTCCGCATCATCAGGAATTTTTTCTTCCATTTGTTGCCGTTGCGAAGTGTTTTTTTGCGGATTCAAATTATCATCAACAACAACGTCTTTCTTAGTGAAAAAAACGCCCCTAAAGACAACTACTAGAAATATAATAATTATCACCGAAAAAAATGATATGCTTTTACTCATACTTAGTATTACATATTTTTATCGA
>AMFJ01025485.1_pt1 | contig 46438 bp, 42 predicted proteins | sample 427208 | NCBI WGS metagenome assembly AMFJ01 (sample SAMN02954298, study PRJNA114691) | groundwater metagenome | biome: aquatic; feature: subsurface aquifer; material: sediment; isolation source: subsurface aquifer sediment | place: USA: Rifle, CO | collected 2008-08 | reverse complement strand
AGACCCCGCCACTTTAATTTCACTGGTTTTAGCGCGTCGCAAAACGATTTTTTCAGGTGCCGAATCTGTTTTTGCGCCGTGGTGCTGCTGCAAATATTTTAATAATTTTTGTTTTTCTTTTTCAGCAATCATAGCATCCGCACCCGATACATTGATTTGCGCGTTCCCTAATTGCGCAAGCAATCGATCAACAGAAATGCCAATGCTGGCCGCCAGCTGAGTCACTGATACACTTTGTGCTTTAGCACTCTTAACAGAAGCTTTCTTTTCAGTCACAAGAGATCCTGAATTTTTCGACATATATTTCCTCAGTCAACACGATCTGTTTCATCAAACCAGGGTTTACGCGCTATCATAATCAACTTCGCCGCCTTTTCTTCATCTATTTCACCGATATCAAGCAAATCATCGACCGATTGTTCAGCAAGATCTTCGCGCGTGATGATACCATGATTGGCTAGGATATAAGCAAGATGACGATCCATGCCTTCAATCTCTAATAAGTCCTCTGCAGGTTCTGTCCCTTCTAGTTCTTGTTCTGCTGCGATAGCTTTGGTCAGTAAAGCAGCCTTAGCACGTTCACGCAACTCTTCCACCAAATCTTCATCAAACCCCTCGATTTCAAGCATTTCTTGCAAGGGAACATAGGCAATTTCTTCAAGGGAGGTAAATCCCTCCTCGGCAAGCACTGATGCAATATCATCATCAACGCTAAGTTTTTCTTTAAATAGCTGCAGCATATCTTTTTCTTCAGCAGCTGATTTTTCTTTCGCTTGGCCTTCAGTCATGACATTGAGACGCCAGCCGGTAAGCTCGCTTGCCAAGCGGACATTTTGACCGTTTCGGCCAATGGCTTGAGAAAGCTGTTCTTCTTTAACAGCAATGTCCATCGTGTGGCTGTCTTCATCCATAACAATGGATGCAACTTCTGCCGGCGACATGGCATTAATCACTAATTGGGCTGGATTATCATCCCATAACACAATATCGACTCGCTCACCGCACAATTCGCTTGAAACAGCCTGAACGCGCGCGCCTCGCATGCCAACACAAGCACCGATAGGATCAATGCGCCCATCATTGGTTTTGACCGCAATCTTAGCACGCGACCCAGGATCACGCGCAGCTCCCTTGATTTTAATGAGTTCCTCACCAATCTCAGGAACTTCGATTTTAAATAATTCCATCAGCATTTCAGGCCGTGTGCGGCTGACTAGTATTTGCGGGCCTTTAATATCAGAACGAATTTCATAAAGATAAGCGCGTAAACGATCATTCACACGCACTGCTTCGTGCGGGATCATTTCAGAACGCTGTAATAAAGCTTCTGCATTATTACCTAAATCAAGCAGCACGTATTCTCGAGTAACTTTCTTCACAACGCCATTCACGAGAGTGCCCAAACGTTCCTTAAATGCGCTAATCATTTGCGCACGTTCTGCTTCTAAAACTTTTTGAACGATCACTTGCTTTGCTTTTTGGGCAGCAATACGGCCAAACTCAACCGACTCCATCGACTCTTCAATATATTCGCCCAGTTGAATGTTAGGATGACCTGCGCGGGCCGCTGATAATGTGAGACGAGCTACGCCGCCATCTCCTTCTTCACCTTCTTTTGCATCATCAATCACTAACCAACGCCTGACTGTCTGATAATCGCCCGTTTTTCGGTTGATCGTTACCTTAACATCAATATCCGCTCCCGCGCGTTTTTTGGTTGCCATTTCCAAAGCTGCTTCAATGGCTTCAAATATGACATCATTGCCTACACCTTTTTCGTTAGACACTGCTTCTACAACTAGTAAAATTTCTTTATTCATAGCATAAGCCTCACTTGAAGTGTGGGTTCAGGATACATCTATCCCGAACACATTCATTTATTGTCGCCCTGTACCGATGACAGAGTCCGCAATGACCCTTGCTTTTTCTATGCCAGAAAAGGGCAAGACCACCTTTTCTGTATTCACCAGGAGACAAATATCCGTCTCACTGACCTCATGTAACATTCCTACAAAATTACGTTGGCTATTGATAGAGCCGTGCATTTTTACCTTGATGCGGCTGCCAATCACTTTTTGGTACTGGATCGGCTCAAACAATGGCCGGTCCAATCCTGGTGAGGAAACTTCAAGATGATAATGCCCATGAATAGGGTCATTGACATCCAATAACGCGCTGATTTGATGGCTCACTTTAGTGCAATCTGCCAGCGTTATTCCGCCCTTGCTGTCGATGTAAACGCGCAATACCGAATGACGGCCTGCCCGCTGCAATTCACAGCCTACAAATTCATACCCCATGGCAACAATCAATGCAGCCAACCGTTGACGTAATTCTGTTTCAATACTACCCATGAAAACCGCCAGATAAAAAATGGGCCTAAGCCCATTGTTTTAACTTTAAAAAATAAAAAACCCCATCAGGGGTTTTAATTATTTTTAAATTTTTTGGTAGCGGGGGCTGGATTTGAACCAACGACCTTCGGGTTATGAGCCCGACGAGCTACCAGGCTGCTCCACCCCGCAATAAAGGCGCCATTCTATAGAAAAGGCCCCGCACATTCAAGCATAAAAACGCGGGGGGCTCCAAAATTTATTGCGATAATTTTTGCATAATTTGATTCATTTGATCAGCCGTCACTTCCCCCGGAATAAATATAATGGATGAAGCAGGAGAAGTTTTGGTCACGTTAGATTTTGCAACAAAGATGGCTGGTGTACCTAATAATTGCAATTGCTGCGCCAATTTGTAGGTAGCCTTAATTTGTTGATCGACAGCAGCTGACTTCATGGTCGTTTTTAATTTAGCAACATCTAAGCCAACGGATTCTGCAATCGTATAAATATTATCTTCTGTTAATGGCTGTTTAGATTCCATCAAGGCTTTATGAAGCTCGACATATTTGCCTTGCTCTTTAGCCGCCAACGCAGCGCGAGCAGCAAGTTCAGACACAGGGCCGCGAATAGGAAATTCTTTGAAAACAATTTTGACATCAGGATTATTTTTAATGAGCCCTTCAATCACGCCAGCCATATCGACACAGTGCGGGCATTGGTAGTCAAAGAATTCAACTACCGTGATTTTTCCCTGCGGATTGCCGCCAACGGGATCTCCTGCTTGACGAAATAAAGCGTCGACATACTGCGGAGAAGTCGCCTGCGTTTTTTGAATAGTTTTTTTGGCTTCGTCCATTTGTTGTTGTTGATAAACTTGTAAAGCCTGAATGATCACATCCGGATTTTTGGTCAAGTAATCACGCACAACATCTTGAATTTGTTTTTTTTGCGTTGCGCTCATATCAGCCGCCCCCGCTGCAGTGCTCATGACAAAGCCTACGGCGAGAAGACTTGCAATCATTTGACGTAATTTCACGATGACTTCCTCCAAAACATTTTTTAGATAGGCCACAGTAAAATAGAGATCAACTGATGTCAAGCAATCGAGAGTGGTTCTTATTTGTTATTTGTCTTTTAAGACTTTCTTAATTTTTTTTATTCGTTCTTGATAAAGAAAATCTGCTATTTCCTTACCCTTTAAATTAGCAGCGAGCATTTTCGTGTCAACCTCTTTTGCTTCTGTAAAACATTTTTGTAAAATAGCCAACGGCGCATGGGGGGTTGCTGCTTTGCACACGGTTAAAAATTTTTGAAAGCGGGCAGGCCGTCGATAAGCATCTAAAACTTGAAACAAATCGGCCAGTTCTTCCGCCGTGAATGTTTCTGCTTCTGCCGCGCGTAATACGTGCAGAGCAGCCAACACAGCCATCTCACTGTACTCACTAGGAACACGATAGCGTGCACACAACGCTTTTACGTCTTCGACAGAAAGTACTGAGAGCATCGCCGCAAAACGAATTGATAAATCCGGTGTTAGCTGGCTCGCACGCACGAGCGCTTCATTGCCTTGAGTATTATTTACAAGCTCTTTGAACAAAATAGGCAAAGCATCGCACGCCATCAATACAATAAAAAAAATTTCCGGATGATTTTCGCTTAATGCACGCTCAAGTTCTTTCCATACTCTTTCAGGAACGAGTGCATTCACTTCACCCGCTTGCACTATTTTTTTCATGAGGCCCATTGTTTCATCTGCCACTGTAAATCCTAATTCAGCAAAGCGGGCAGCAAAACGTGCGGTACGCAAAATTCGTACTGGATCCTCAGCAAATGCATTTGACACATGGCGCAATATTTTTTTATCTAAATCTGCCTTGCCATGATAAGGATCAATTAATTTGCCCTCCATGGTTTCAGCCATTGCGTTAATCGTCAGATCACGGCGAATTAAATCTTCTTCAAGGGTAACACCGGGCGATGTATCAAAAACAAAACCTTTATAACCGCGTCCCACTTTTCGTTCAGTGCGGGCAAGCGCATATTCCTCATGGGTTTTGGGATGTAAAAATACCGGAAAATCCTTACCGACTTGCCGATAGCCTTGTTTTAACATTTCTTCTGGCGTTGCACCAACGACTACCCAATCTTTTTCGGTGTGAACACGTCCGAGCAATTTATCGCGTACAGCGCCGCCAACTAAATATATTTTCATGAAAATAATGATATCATACTGGCCATGACGAAAAACAAAAAAAACTTAACCCCTAAACTACCTCCATTCGCCAATGAAGCGCGTGAAGGTTTGCTTATCGTAACCATGGGCGCTCAAGCTGATATTGAAGATGAAGAAGGAAAACGCATTCACTGTCACGTGCGGAAAAATGCAGACCCTATTATTACTGGGGACCGCATTTATTGGCTGCCAGAACAAGATGGTACAGGCACTATTATCGGCCATGCGCCGCGAAAATCTCTGCTCTCTCGCCTTGAAAATTCACAAAAACAAAAATTGGTTGCCGCCAACATTGATGCCATTATTATTGTAACCGCTCCATTCCCTCCTTTGTCTGTTGAAAAAATTGATCGTTATCTCATTGCCGCTGAAAATTTAAATATTCCATGCATTATTTTGCTAAATAAAGCTGATTTACTTGATCCTCAAAATAAAGAAAGCATCAAAACTGCTTTAGAAATTTATGAAAAAATAGGTTATCCGGTACTTTATTCAAGCACGTATACGCCTGATGGGTTAACGAATCTTCAACATTATTTAGATGATAAAACCTGCGTATTGGTTGGCGCATCGGGCGTTGGTAAATCATCTATCATTGCGAAATTAACCTCAGGTGAAAATATTAAAATCGGCGATCTTTCTCACTCCACTCAATTAGGTAAACACACAACAACCAGCACACGCTTATATCATTTGACTAAAGGCGGACATTTAATTGATTCACCCGGCGTCCGTGAGTTTGGGATTGGACAGTTAGATAAAAGCCAAATCTTGCAAGGATTTAAAGAATTCAAACCTTATCTAAAACAATGTAAATTTCGTGACTGTTATCATCAAACAGAACCTGGGTGTGCGATCAAGCAAGCAGCCAGTGATAAAAAAATTAGTGAAGAACGCCTGCAAAGTTATTACAAAATTTTAAATGATCGTTAACCTTGCGCACTCAATCACTTCTCTAAGATGCTCTTTATTAAGCGTGCCAACAATCACACTATGAACGCCCGGTTCACGAAAAATAAAATTGATTGCAGTTTCTACGGGATTTTCTTTAGAAAGCGTTTCAATGTGGCCGCTTGCCAACGCTTTTTTTATCAACACCGCTTTATTTTTCTGTTTAGCATATGCAATCACGGGTTGCTCATCAGGATAAATTGGATTATACGTCACCATCACAATATCCGATTGATCAACAGCCTGCATTCCCCCCGCTAAGGTTTTGGTTGACATGCCGTACGCACGAATAATCCCTGCTTGTTTGTATGTTTGTAACACTTCAAATATGCAATATTTTTCGATAATGTCGCTGTCTTCGCCATTGGAATGCACAAGCACGATATCAAGCTCATCGGTTTTTAATCGCTGCAAACTTCTCTCGATACTTTTACGGACTGATTTTTCACCAAAATCAAAATGTGATTGCCCATCGGCAAACTCTTCGCCCACTTTAGTACACAAAATAAAATCTTTACGATTTTTTTTAAGTGCATGTCCTAAACGTTCTTCACTCAAACCATAAGCAGGTGCTGTATCGAGGAGATTAATGCCTAAATCGCGCGCGTATGATAATAATTCATCGATATCTCGATCACTAGGCAATGCAAAGCTAGCCGGATAACGCACGCCTTGGTTACGCCCAAATTTTACTGTTCCTAGCCCAATGCGGCTGACGAATAAACCCGTATTGCCTAATAAAATCTTCGCAATCATTACACTAAATCCCATACAGGTCTTGCAAATGCGGGCATAGGCCATGCGCGCAATTCGCGTAAATCTGTTTTGCCAGCACTCAACTTTTCTGCTTGTAACGATTCAATAATTTGATTGGCTAACAAAGGTGCTAACGCCAATTTAGTCGGCCACGCAATAATGTAATTGCCCCTATTTTTCATAAAACAAGAATCGGGACGTTTGCCGTTTTGTTGCAAGGCTTCTGCACGATTGACTAAAAAACTTGAAAATTCTACATTAGAAAAATCAAGCCAAGGAAAAACTTCGCTTAATTCTTGCCGCGCTGCATCAATTTGACTTTGACTATCACGCTTAACACCCTCTTCAGCGAGCTGCCCGCCAATGTACCACACTTGCTTACCATCAAACGCTTGATGGGTTGTAATGGATAATCGCGGCACCGTACCCAATCCTAAACAATGCGCGTACAAAGGATGAGAAAAATGGTGTTTCGCAATCACCATATGCAAAGGGCGCAACTGCATTTTGATATTTTGATTGATTATTTTTTTTAAAAAAAAGTGATTCCCGCTGCCCGCTGTAAAAATATATTTTTTTGCTTTTACCTGTAAAGGCAGCATGGGTGCTGCATGAATTTCAAATGAAACAAGTTGATTATTTTCATCAAATTGCAGTTGATGGTCCTGTAGTGGATCAATTTTAAAAATAACATCTTGATTAGGTTTAACCAATTCACGAATTAATGTATGCACATCAACAACTATTTCGTTTAATGCATAGACTTGTCCTTTAAACTGCGAGGTTTGAAAAATAGAAGGAAATTCCGATTCATTCAGAAGAGTGACATTGCCCTTTAATGCAATGCCCGCAAAAAATCCGGCTAATTTTGAAGTGATAGCACCTGTTGTCCAAAGATATTGCTGCATGGATAAAATAGGCACTTGGTGTAAATCAATGCTGCCTTTGCCCGCTAAACAGGCTTGCCACAAAGCTGGCATGCTGCTAATGGCATCTGTTGCAGAAGTCATCGTGCCTTGCAAAGCATATTTCATGCCGCCATGAATAATACCTTGCGCTTTATTGGTTTGTTCGCCGCCTAATGTCGCAGATTCCAATAAAATGGTAGAAAATCCTTGCTGCCGTAATTGATTTAGCAGCCAAAGTCCAGCAATACCGCCTCCAATAATAGCGATATCTGTTTCTATGGTATTTTTCATTCCCGCCCCAATCCTGCAAAGCGCTATATTTGAATACATTTTACTAAAGTAATCAACATCTCATGTTTTTATTATTTTTTTCTGTTAGACTTTCTTCACGTTAAAAGAGGCAGCATCATGATTATACAGCCTAAAATTCGAGGTTTTATTTGCACGACTGCACATCCTCTCGGATGCTTCAAAGGAGTCGAAGAACAAATCAATTATGTAAAATCAAAACCTCAAATGACTCACGGCCCAAAAAATGTATTAATTATCGGCGCATCCACCGGCTACGGCTTAGCCAGTAGAATTGTTGCAACATTCGGTGCAAATGCAAACACAATAGGTGTTTTTTTTGAAAAAGAAGCGGATGAAAAACGTACTGCGTCTGCCGGTTGGTACAATACCGCTGCTTTTGAAACTATCGCGCATCGCGATGGGCGTTATGCAAAAAGCATTAATGGCGATGCATTTTCACATGCCATTAAAGAGCAAACCGCTGCATTAATTATTAAAGATTTAAAACAAATTGATTTAGTGATTTATAGCTTAGCATCGCCTCGCCGTGTACATCCTGATTCAGGACAAATTTTTTCATCGGTATTAAAACCCATTGGTAACCCGCATACGAGCAAAACGGTTGATGTCTTTCGCGGAGAAGTCAAAAATATTTCTCTTGATGCTGCAACAATTGATGAAATTAATAATACCGTTTCCGTAATGGGCGGAGAAGACTGGGAAATGTGGGTGGATTTTTTGGCAAAAGAAAATTTATTAGCAAGAGATATCACAACAGTTGCTTATTCTTATATCGGGCCTGAACTCACATTTCCCATTTACAAAGAAGGAACCATTGGCCGCGCTAAAGAAGATTTATATGCCGCTGCTAAAAAAATTGAAAAAAAATTACACCCTCTAAAAGGACAAGCACTGATTTCCGTCAATAAAGCCGTTGTGACACAAGCAAGTGCTGCGATTCCAGTGGTGCCTTTATATATTTCCCTATTATTTAAATTGATGAAAGAAAAAAATACGCACGAAGGATGTATTGAACAAATGTACCGCTTGTTTCAAAATTTATATGACACTCCATCAGCACGCGATGAAGAAGGTTACATTCGTTTAGATGATCTTGAAATGCAATCTGATATTCAACAAAAAATTGCAACGCTCTGGCCTACTATTACATCAGAAAATCTTGAACAATTGACTGATATCGCGGGATATCGCGATGAATTTTATCGATTGTTTGGATTTAATTTATCGGGTGTTGATTATAATGCGGATGTCAATCCAGCTGTCAAAATTGAATCGATATAAAAAATATTCATTTATTTAAATGCCTGAATGCCCGTTTGCGCATGCCCCAAAATGAGCGCGTGAATGTCCGCTGTACCTTCATACGTTTTTACCGTTTCTAAATTTAACATGTGACGGATCACGTTAAATTCTTCCATGATACCGTTTGCACCCAACATATCGCGTGCTTCACGTGCAATCGCTAATGCAATTAAAGTGGAATTACGTTTAATTAAAGAAATACTGGCTGATGCTGCGCGGTTTTCATCTTTTAAACGTCCAACGCGCAAAGAGGCTTGCAAAGCCAGCGCAATTTGCGTTTGCATATCGGCGAGTTTTGCTTGAATTAATTGGTTAGATGCAAGTGGTCTGCCAAATTGCGCACGATCTAATACATAACGGCGTGAAGCGTGCCAACAAAATTCAGCGGCACCCAAGACTCCCCACGCAATTCCGTAACGTGCATTGTCCAAACAACCTAAGGGTCCTTTTAAACCATCTGCATTCGGCAATTCATTTTCCGCTGGCACTAACACATTATCCATCACAATTTCGCCGGTAATGGATGCACGCATACTCATTTTACCGTGCATGATGGGTGCTGATAAACCTGGCATATTTTTTTCTAAAATAAATCCGCGAATACGCCCTGCTTCATTTTTTGCCCAGACGATAAATACATCCGCGATCGGAGAATTAGTAATCCACATTTTAGTGCCCTTAAGCATATGGCCTTTATTATTTTTTTTAGCGCGTGTTTCTAGGCTGCCGGGATCAGAACCATGATTAGGTTCGGTTAACCCAAAACATCCCACTAACTCGCCGCTTGCTAAACGCGGCAGATATTTTTGTTTTTGTTCTTCACTGCCATAAGCATCAATCGCATACATCACTAAACTCGATTGCACACTCAAAACAGAACGATAACTAGAATCAATCCGTTCAATTTCACGCGCCAGCAATCCGTATGAAACATAATTAATCCCCGCACATCCATAACCCTTGATCGTTGCGCCCAAAAAACCTTGTTGGCCCATTTCAGAAATAATTTCACGATCAAATGTTTCTTCATGAAATGCTTTTTGAATACGCGGCTGCAATTTTTCTGTCGCATAAGTACGCGCTGCATCACGAATCATGCGTTCCTCAGACGTCAATTCTTCTTCAAATAACAATGGATCATCCCAGCGATAATCACTTTGCTGCATCTTATGTTCCTTGATTTTTTTCGATGTGCTTTTTCGTCCAGTTAATCAAACCGCCTTCCAATAATATTTCAATCTGGCGCGGTGATAAGGTATGTTTCAGACGAATAATCCGGTCAGTCCCAGAAATGGCTGCTGTGAGTTGATTGTTTTGTTGAATAGCTGCTCTGGTTCCTTTCATCACAAGGATGTCGCCCGCATTTACTTTTTCATATTCTTTTGGATCGGCAAAAGTCAGCGGTAAAATACCGAAATTCACTAAATTTTGCCAATGAATACGCGCAAAACTTTTAGCAATCACTAATTGCAAACCTAAATAACGCGGTGCCAATGCTGCGTGTTCGCGGCTGGATCCTTGACCATAATTTTCACCTGCAACAATTGCATGCGCTTTGATGGCTTTTGCGCGTTTATAGTAGGTTTCATCAATGATATCAAAACAAAATTCACTAATTTTAGGAATATTACTGCGATAGGGCAGCACTCTTGCACCTGCCGGCATAATTTCATCGGTCGAAATGTTGTTGTCCATTTTTAATAAAACAGGCAATTCAAAATCATTAGCAAGTGGAGAGATGATTGGTAATGATGCAATATTGGGGCCTTTGATCAACGAAACTTGTCGGGCATCTGTTATAGATAGCGGCGCTTCAAGCATCGATTGATTGGTCGTCACTTTTTTCGGTAATTTCACGATAGGATAGGGGATATTGAGCGTGCGAGGATCTGTAATTTTGCCAGTGATTGCAGCCGCGGTTGCCGTTTCTGGGCTGCATAAATAAACGCTGTCTTCTTTCGTCCCTGAACGACCCGGGAAATTTCTGGGCACCGTCCGTAAACTATTTCGTCCAGTCGCAGGCGCTTGCCCCATGCCAATGCAACCATTACATCCTGCTTGATGAATACGCGCGCCTGCGTGAATTAAGGTTGCCAATAAACCGCTTTTTGCTAAATCTTCTAATTGATTTCTAGAAGAAGGATTCACATCAAATGAAACATTGGGATTGGCACGCGCTTCTTTCATCATCATGGCTGAAATGGCAAAATCTCGATAACCAGGATTGGCAGAAGACCCAATATACGCTTGATAAACATCAGCTCCCGCAGCTTCCTGCACGGGCACTACTTTTCCTGGACTTGAAGGCAATGCAATTAAAGGTTCTAATGTGGGTAAATCTATTTTGTCATGAATATCGTATTTTGCGCCCTTATCTGCCATTAACTCGACCCAATCACTGCCTCGGCCTTGTAACTGCAAAAATTTTAACGTTTCTTTATCTGATGGAAAAACCGTTGCAGTTGCACCTAACTCCGCACCCATGTTCGCAATCACATGACGATCCATTGCTGTTAAATGTTTCACCCCCGGCCCGTAATATTCAATGATTTTATCGACGCCACCTTTGACATCATGACGACGCAAAACTTCTAAAATAATGTCTTTTGCACTCACCCAGGCAGGCATCTTGCCCATCAACTTGATGCCAAAAATTTTCGGCATTTTCACATAAAAGGGGTGTCCCGCCATACTCATCGCAACTTCAAGTCCCCCAGCTCCCATGGCAAGCATCCCAAGACAACCCGCTGCGCACGTATGGCTGTCTGAGCCTAATAATGTTTTCCCGGGTTTACCAAAATTTTCCATGTGGACTGGATGGCTGACACCATTGCCAGGACGACTAAACCAAACACCAAACCGTTTAGCAGCACTTTGCAAAAATAAATGGTCATCTGCATTTTTAAAATCTTCTTGAATTAAATTATGATCGACATACTGTGCAGATAATTCTGTTTTGACACGATCAACGCCCATCGCTTCAAGTTCAAGCATCACCAGCGTGCCGGTTGCATCTTGGCAAAGTGTTTGATCGATTTTTAATGCGATTTCTTGACCGGGGACCATGTCTCCTTCAAGGAGATGTGCTGCTATGAGTTTTTGCGCGACATTCATTGCCATGAGAGTGCTCCTGCAAAACCAGTGCTATCATTTTATCACGATTTCTCTATCATCCGGTTCTTAATTAAATGATCAACCGCTTCAGGATCAGCCAAAGTCGATACATCGCCTAAATTATCGATTTCATTATTGGCAATTTTACGCAATAAACGTCGCATAATTTTGCCGGAACGCGTTTTAGGTAAAACATCTGCCCATTGAATATATTTGGGGGTTGCAATCGCACCAATGATTTCGCGAACTTTTGCAATTAATTCTTTTTTTAATGCATTGCTTGCTTTCACGTTTGCTTTCAACGTTACAAACGCATAAATACTTTCGCCTTTCACTTCATCAGGAACCGCAACAACACCTGCTTCAGAAACAGCGGGATGTTCGGTGAATGCACTTTCAACTTCGCCGGTGCCAATCCGATGCCCTGCTATTTTAATGACATCATCATTACGGCCGGTTATAAAAAAATAACCGTCTTCATCTTGTTTAGCGTTATCTCCTGTTAAATAACATCCTGGAAATTCTTTAAAATAAGTTTCTACGAATCGTTCACGATCGCCATAAACCGTTTGCATCATGCCAGGCCAGGGTTGCTTAATGACTAATTTACCTAAAGTGCCGGGAGAAACTGAATTTCCCGTTTGATCAACCACATCTGGTACGATACCAAAAAAAGGCCAAGCAACAGAACCCGGTTTAAATTGCGTAACGCCAGGTAAGGGGCTCAACAAAATACCGCCGGTTTCTGTCTGCCACCACGTATCGACAATTGTGCAATGCTTGCCCCCCACCACAGAATAATACCATTCACACACTTCCGGATTGATCGGCTCACCCACTGTTCCCAGTAAATTTAAACTTTTCCGGCTGGTTTTTTTGACCCATTCATCGCCTTCACGACGCAATGCGCGGATGGCTGTAGGTGCTGTATACAAAATATTAACTTGATATTTATCGACAATTTCCCAAAAGCGAGCGGGCGTTGGATAATTTGGAACACCTGCAAAAATAAGATTGATGGCACCATTGCAAAGCGGGCCATACACAGCATAAGTATGCCCTGTAATCCAGCCGACGTCCGCTGTGCACCAATACACATCGTTATCATGATAATTAAAAATATATTTATGCGTCATGGCAGCATACACCAGATAACCGCCGATAGTATGCAAAATGCCTTTTGGTTTTCCGGTTGAACCTGAGGTATATAAAATAAATAAAGGATCATCAGCATCCATCATTTCGCAAGGACAAGAACTAGAAGCAGAAGAAAATAATTCATGATACCAAAGGTCACGTTTTTCATCCCATGGGACTGATTGCTCTGTTTCTTTGATGACAATGACATGCCGTACACGCGGACATTTTTCTAATGCTTTATCCACATTTTGTTTTAAAGGAATTTTTTTATTACCGCGTATTCCTTCATTTGCTGTGATAACAATTTCACAATTTGCATCTAAAATTCTCGCCGCCAAAGAATCCGGCGAAAAACCCGCAAATACTACCGAATGCACAGCACCTATTCGTGCAGAAGCAAGCATGGCTATGATGGCTTCTGGAATCATCGGCATATAAATACAAACACGATCGCCTTTTTTAACACGGCATTTTTTTAAAATGTTGGCAAAACGGCAAACTTGCTCATGCAATTCTGCATAAGTTAATTTTTTTGATTCACTTGGATCATCGCCTTCCCAAATTAAAGCGGTTTCTGAGCCGCGTGTTTCTAAGTGCCGGTCAATACAGTTGTAACAAGCATTTAATTTAGCATTACGAAACCATTGCACGTCTAATTGATTAAAGTCGCCCGTGACAACTTCATCCCATCTTTTAAACCAAGTAATAAATTTTTCGGCTTGTTCGCTCCAGAAATTTTTCGGATCACGCAGAGAACGCTCGTACATAGCACGATATTGGTTTTCATCCAGATAAAATGGTTTCACGGCGGTAGGATCCGTTGAGATAAAATCACTTCAAGATTTTACATTGAAGTGATTCTTCATAAAAGCATTTTCTCATCACAATGTAGAGATTAAACTGTTTTTTTTCGGACGGCTTCTGTGATGTTTTCTACTTCTTTCCTTCCCGCTTGCATAAACAACGCATTATGTTTAAAGCGCCAGGGAGGGATAGATTTTAAATGCGCTTCTTGCATTATTCTTTTTGGGTTTTCAAAAAATAGCTTGTACGCGGGATTTTGAAACTTATTATCGGGGTTTCCAGGAGGAATCATATCGATAACATCATCTTGCTGCTCTAACGAGTTCCTTGGGAACATACCGCGTCTCCTTGCGTTATTCATGGAATTTTTATCATACCTCTCAGAAACTTAAGAAAAGATTAACCCCCATTTAAAATCAATCATTCAGCGCATCTTTACGAAAATCTTAGATTGAGGTAATGTCTAATTTATGGATAGTCAATCCGTCATTAAAAAACCGCTTAAATTGCGCAAACTCAAGACCATCGGTTGGCGCGAATGGGTGACATTACCTGACCTTAAGATTGATAAAATAAAAGCCAAAATTGATACGGGTGCTCGTACATCAGCACTCCATGCCTTTGCTTTACGGCCTTTTAAAGAAGGGGATAAAAATAGAATTACGTTTGATATCCATCCCCTGCAAAATAATATGAATCTTGTAATTAGCTGCACAGCCGATATCATTGACAAGCGCTTTGTCACAGACTCCGGGGGACATCGCGAAGAACGTTATGTGATATGTACGCCCATTATCATCGGCGACCAATACTGGCCGATTGAAATTACTTTAACAGAACGAGATACCATGTTATTTCGCATGTTATTGGGAAGAAGCGCCATACGTAAACGGTTCGTGGTGAATCCTGCAAGATCATTCACTAAAAAATAACAAGGCCACTATGAAAATTGCCATTTTATCGAGAAGAAACGATCTATACTCGACGCGTCGTTTAGTCGAAGCCGCTAAAGTACGCGGACATAAAGCAGAAGTCATCGATACGATGCGCTGCTACATGAATATTACGTCTTCTCGTCCATCCATCCATTACAAGGGCGAAGAGTTGCCTACTTATGACGCGGTGATTCCGCGCATCGGCGCATCTGTAACATTTTATGGAGCGGCTGTTGTCCGGCAATTAGAAATGATGAATGTTTTTTGCGTGAATGATTCCATTGCCATCACCCGCTCACGCGATAAATTGCGCTGTTTGCAATTATTGTCTAAAAAAGGCATTGGCTTACCCATTACGGGTTTCGCCCATTCACTTGATGAAATTAAAGATTTAATCAAAATGGTCGGCGGCCCGCCGTTGGTCATTAAATTCTTGGAAGGCACACAAGGCATCGGCGTCATTTTAGTTGAAACGGCAAAAGCAGCGCGCAGCATGATTGAAGCGTTCTTAGGTTTAAAAGTAAATATTTTAGTACAAGAATATATTCAGGAAGCAGGCGGTGCTGATATCCGTTGTTTTGTCATCGGCGGAGATGTCGTTGCCGCCATGAAACGGCAATCAAAATCATCCGAAGAATTTCGTTCTAATTTACATCGTGGCGGCAAAGCAAATTCAATTGAAATTACCGAAGAAGAACGCAATATGGCAATTCGCGCATCACGAATTATTGGTTTAAATGTCGCAGGCGTTGATATTGTGAGATCCAATCGCGGGCCTTTAATTATTGAAGTGAATGCATCACCTGGATTAGAAGGGATTGAAAAAGCGACGAATGTCGATGTCGGCGGCAAAATAATTGAGTTTATCGAACAAGAATTAAAATCTGAAAATAAGCGGATTAAAAATTCTGGATAATGTAACTGATCTCTGGATCCCGCGGACAAAGCTGCGGGACGCCGGTTTTTTTTGTTTATACCTTCATGAATAGTTACGTTATTCTTCACGTCCACTTCGCGAATAATTTTTTGATAAGAGGGCGCGTTGTCCAATTTTGCATAAAACGTTTTATTTCTTTTTTATACGCCCGTGCTGTTTCTTTTTTACTGCAATGTTCCTTCATCCCGTCTAAGTCAATCAAAATAGGGCTATCATTCTCAATCAAAATATTGGTCATCTTTAAATCGCCATGGCTCATGTTAAGTTTAGCCAAATTTTTAAATAGGGTCATAATACGCAGTGCTACTGCTTCATGTGTATCTTTTAATTGCTCTTCTTGAAAATATTCACCCAAATGCGCGCCATTAATATATTCCATCACAAAATAAGATTTATGCCGCAATCCTAAAAAACGTTTTTCAATAAAAGCAACGGGCTTTGCCGTTTTGATGCCAAATAAACGCAAAAGATGCGAAAGCCGCCATGAAGTAAACGCGCGTGTGGGTCTAAAACAACGGCGCAACCAGTGGGTGATATTTTTGATGTTGTATCGTTTGACTACAAAATTTTTATTATCCAATGTCACTTTAGCAACCGTTGAAGTACGGCCTGCTTTCAAAATAACTGTATTTTTTTGCTGAAAAACATTTTCTGGATTAGCTAAAAATGCTTTAAATTCGGGTAAATAATAAGTTCGATCATACATAATCAACACTTGCGGCCATGCAATTCTAGCAAATGCTGTGCAATGACGGGTTAATTTGCTTTCATACTGCTGAAAGCGCCGCTGGTTCCACTTACGAATGGCCGCTTCAAGATAGGCAACATCCGCTTTTTTTACCAGCCATCCGCGTGCTTTGGTATAGACTTCAAATAACGTTTGCTGAAGTTCTTCCGTACCAACACCTAATTGCGAAAAAAATAAACCGAGATGATCTAAACTGGTTTTTTTGGGAAGAGGTGTGTGGCTGCATTCAATGCTGCCTGCATCCAAGGTGAAAATTTGATTTTCCTTCAACAGAAAATTTTTCAAATGCAAATCATGCTGCAAAATTCCCAACACGTGCTGGGTGGCTAATTCAATCGTGACAGCTTGCATCAGTAAGGCCAAATCACGGAGATCCTTTTTTTCTTGCCAAACAGTCTCTAAACTTTTCGACTCACTGATATATTCAAATAATAAAACATGCACACGTTTTTTTTGTGCAGTGCCATAATAGAGAAGTTTTGGGGTTGGAACTCCAGATACAGTCAAAATTTCAATGCCAGCCAATTCACGCATCGCATGTCGTATCGCGCGCCTGCGTTCATAAAATAATTTGGCAACAACCGTTTTATCATTCCAAGTCCCGAGTGTAACTAACCTTTTGCCCGGTACAAGACGGATGAGCTCTTCGCACTCGACGATACAATCATGCGTATCCAATTTTAGATGAAAAGGCATTTTCATCATGTAATTCGCGTGAAATAATTTTTTTAAAGGCATGTCTTCAATTGGAGGATTTTGCATGCCGTTCATACAGCTTATCACCACGTTCTTTCACCTTCTGCCAAAAAGTTCTTTCCTGAGTCAAAACCACACCTAAAGGTGTATTACGATATTTTTGCATAAAACGCAACAGATCGCGCTTGCTTAAGCCGCTCTCTTTGCAAGAAAAATATAATCCCGCTAAATCTTTAATCACCCAACGCTTAGGCGTCTCTCGACGGATTTCTGCCCGATGAAGATCAATCAGATACAATAAAGGGATGCCTTGTTCTGCTTTTTCTATATCTAATAAAAAATGACAAATATAAAAATCTCTGTGATTCATGCCATGTGTATGTAAAGTCTCTGCAATGCGCGCAACTTCAGCAATCAATTGCTGCTTAAAATGAAAAGAAGGCGGTGTCTTTTTCCATGTTTTGACTAAATCTTCAAGACTGATGTGTTTAGGCAATGCGCGAGTCAATAAAAAAGATTGCACCCTTGCCGGATTCATTCCACGAGCACCATATCCCAACAGTTTAGGCACAGGAATATTAAGCTGTTGCAAACGTTCTAATGCGCGCCATTCATTTTTAGCGCTTAACACAGGCAGCCGCAGTTGAAAAAGATTTTTAAAAATTTCTCTCCAGCCAATACCAAAATGCTGCTTAATAAAACAAGGTTGATCGCCCAATACGATACGCTGGGTGCAGCGATTTTCGAGTTGACGGTATACCGTTCCTCGAAGCGCCATGATTTGATCAAACAATTCCGTAGGTGAAGAAGTCAAAAAAGGTTTTATTTCTGCATTCAGCACTAACATGAATGTCTCATCGCAGATTCAATGAGGTCCACTGCACGTTCAGGCATGCTGTAAATATCTGCTTTTGCCGCAAATGATAATCCATTTTTCTGCCAATGGCTTTGCTTTTTGGAAGTCAACATCAGGAAAAGTGCGCGGTTAAATTCGTTTTGTTGGAAGGGAGATGGTAACACAGTCCCTGCATCAGCTTCCGTAATATAATGCGCATAACCACAAACATCTGTCGTTAACACTGGCAAGCCAGCTGCTAATGCTTCAAGCAATACGGTTCCTGTATTTTCATTATAAGCAGGGTGAACCAACAAATCAGCCGCTAACATAAATTTTAATACATCATCGCGGCCACCCAAAAAAATCACCTGTGATTCAATCCCTAACTGCTTGGCCTGTTTTTTAAAAATCCTTGGGCTGTCTTTACCGAGCACAATCAATTTGGTGCGTTCCTTCACATCTTGCGGCAAAAAAGCCATGCCCAGTAACACTCGGTCCAATCCTTTGGTTTTGAATCCAGAACCGACAAATACACAAAGAAATTGATTTTCTTTTACATGATAAGCATGCCTTGTCGCCGCGCGGATCTCATCCGCATTGGCAGGCGCAATCCGCTCTTTCGCAATACCCGGTGGCAATAAATGAAATCGGGATAAAGGCGTCTCGTAACAACGTATAAACTCGGCTTGCTGTATTTTTGAAATGGATAAAATCTCTGTGCGTGCATCTTTAGCAAAAATAGCACGTTCACAGGCTATCAAGTGGTGATACCGCGGCAGCAGCCGATACCACATGCCATGTTTTGCGCGTGCTTTTGCTTGAAAACAAGTATCTGCCGCATAATACATATCTAATCCCGGCATTTTGTTAAAGCCCACAATCAAATCATGCGGATTATCTAGCATCTCTTGTTGAAATTGCGCTGTAAAACATTTGATACGTGTATGGTTTTGCCACCCTTTACTCGAAAGGACTGTGATGGAAAAATCGGGTTCTATTTTTCCATCCCACGCCATAGTATAGACATTGACCGTATGGCCGCGGCGTACACATTCTTTAGCAATACGTAAAAAATCGCGCTGTAAACCGCCAAAAGGAAAATATTTAAAAAGGCAAAATGCGAGTTTCATCAAAATGCAGTCAAATAATAATGCTAAAATTGTAACGTGCTTCGCGTGGGTGAAGCAACAATAGCGATTTCTATTGACCTCTGAAACCATCATCTGTTATATTTTTGCCCATTCTTTTATTTACTTACCTAAAGGTCAGCCTATGAAAAAAATTGCAATCACCTTGCTTTCAACCCTCTTCTTGGCTTCATTCTGTTTCGCTGCTGATCCCAAACAAACGCCGTCTCCCGTGACTGAGGAAAAGCCAATGCCTTCCGTCCGTATTCCAACAGATGCTGTAGAAATCACGACCGTATCGCCTTCAGGTGTCGTCACTGTTGCTCCAGAAGAGACTGAAAACACCCAAAATAGTACCCCCACGACCGATTCAAGTTCTCTCAATAAAAAAGATCAAAGCACCGTTTCAACCGTTTCAAACGAAAGCAACCCTAAAACACTTCCCAAAGAAGCAGTGGTTGTTACAACAGTGACATCAACGCCGAAAAACGTTATCAAAAATGAAGAGGAAGAAAAAGAAGCGCTCTATATCAGCCAGCACCTTGAAATTATTCCTGCCATCCAGCATGAAGAAGATAAAAAAATGCATTATGCAATTGATGTTGAATTTCCGCAGATTAAAGGCGCTCCTTTAACGATGCAGGCAAAACAATTTAATCACTTAATCAATAGCATGGTGCAAGAAAGTGTGCACCAATTTAAAAATTATGTAAAAGCAGACGCTACTCATATGAAAACGTTGCCGGTATCTTTACGACATAATACGATGCGGATTGATTATGACGTTGATCTTGTTAAACCTGAAAAACATACTTTCATTAGCGTGCGTTTATCCATTGAGGGCATGCAAGCGGGCAGAGCGCACCCCTATCACACTTATAAAGTTTTAAATTTTGATTTGCAACAAGGCAAAGAATTAACGCTCAATGATATTTTTAAGCCAGGCGCAAAATATCTTACCCTTTTTGCAAAATACTCCCACCATACACTGCTTAAAACATTACATGACAAGTGGATGATTTCACGAGGAACAACACCTACTGCCAAAAATTACCAATTCTGGAATATTCAATCCGATGGTATTTTAATTACTTTTAACGAATATCAAGTAGCACCTTATGCAAAAGGCGCACAAGAGGTGGCAATTCCGTTCCATGTACTAAAGCCATTGATGTCATCTAGAACGCCTATTGCAGCTTGTGCGAAAAATTCGACGCGTTGTGAAGCATAATTTGATTTCTGTATATATACGATATACAATCTATTATGATAAAAATATGGCGCCATAAAGGGCTGAAAAAATTTTATGAGACTGGCAGCAAAGCGGGAATCCAGCCTAAACATACGGATACTCTTGCTATGGTTCTATTTCAACTCGCAAATGCTGTAAAACCGGAAGATATGAATACTCCAGGGAATTGCTTTCATAAACTGCGAGGTGATTTGGAAGGATATTACTCAGTTAAAGTAAGCGGTAATTGGCGACTCATTTTCCAATTCGAAGGAGAGAACGCTATCTTAGTTGATTATGTTGATTATCATTGAGGACAAATTATGCTGATGCACAACCCCCCCCATCCTGGACAAATGGTAAGGCGTATCTTAATCGAAGAAGCGCATCTTTCTGTTACAGGCGCCGCCAAAGCTTTGGGAATAGGCCGAGTAACTTTGTCTAAACTTCTTAATAAAAAATCAGGTATCAGCCCAGAAATGGCCATTAGATTGTCTTTGGCTTTAAATACTAGCAGTGAAATGTGGATTAACATGCAAAGCATGTATGATCTTTGGCACGCAGAAAAGAAAAGAAAAAAGCTTCGTCTCAACATTAAGAAAATCAAAATTCAAAGTACTGCGCACGCAACTTAAATTTATAAATATCGTATTTTAGAAAAATATCTGGGTACTTTTCTGAAAACCTGCCGCTAAAAAGAAATATTTTTTTGATCTATTTTTTTTATTGTGTCTTCAATCCAGTTTTTAACTTCTGCAGTCACTGCTTCAGGACTTCTATCATTGACTTCAATCAAAGGGCCAATCACAATTTTCACCGTGCCTGGAGTTTTAATAAATTTTCTTTTAGGCCAATAACGGCCCGCATTATGGGCGATGGGAATAATGGGATAACCCGTTGCTTTTGCTAAGCGCGCACCGCCCGTGCGGTAATGCCCTACCTTACCGTAAGGAATACGAGTGCCTTCAGGAAATATGAGAATAAAACGTCCTTGCTGTAAACATTTTTTTCCCTTCGTAATAATTTGTTCCATTGCAGATGCTTTATCGCTCCGATTAATCGCAATAGGATCAATCGTTGCAAGTCCCCAGCCAAAAAACGGCACCCATAATAATTCCCGTTTTACAATGATGGCAGCTTCATTGAAAAGAGGGGGCAAAAAAAATGTTTCCCACGTAGATTGATGTTTGCTTAATACAATACCGGAGCGATCCTTTGGAATATTTTCTAAACCCTCTACATGATAATCGACATAACAAATGACTTTTAGGAGAAAAATCATAAAACGCGTCCAAGTCAGTATCAATCCATAACGATAACGCAATGACAATGGCCAAATTAGTACGCACACAAAACTATACAAAGTGGTCAGAGTCACCATGATGATTGAAAAAACGAATGAACGAATCAATAAATTGGTATGGTGTAAAAAATTTTTCATTCGATTACCTGCTTAATATAACGTACAGCATCTGCCAAATCAGAAAAACGTGGAACTTCGATCAACGTAGAAGTATTTTCAAGTTTCTTTTTTTCTATCTCTGTCAAAATCAGTAAAGGTTTACAGCCGGCTGCCCGCGCAGCTTCTACATCGGATAATTTATCGCCAATAAAATAAACATCTTTTAAATTAACTTTATATTTTTGTTGAATTTGATGGAGCAATCCAGGTTTTGGCTTGCGGCAATGACAATTATCTTCGGGGTGATGCGGACAAAAAAATATTTCATCGACATGCCCGCCAACGGCGGCGAGTTCTCGCATGAATTTTTCATGGATAACATCCAACATCGCAATATCATAATAACCACGGGCAACACCCGATTGATTCGTTGCAACGACAACTTCATAACCCATACGGTTTAAATCAGCAATTGCCTCCAAGCTGCCGGGAATGGCCCGCCATTCGGCAGGCGATTTGATATACTCTAACGAGTCATAATTAATAACGCCATCACGATCTAAGATGATTATTTTTTTCATTGTAATAATGCAATATCCGCCACATTTAAAAAAAGTTCACGTAATTGTTTCAACATCAATAATCGATTTTTTTGACGTGATTGATCATCGGTCATGACCATCACATGCTCAAAAAAATCATCGACGGGTTTACGTAAACTTGCCAATTGAGTCAATATTTCTGTGTAATTCCCCTCTTTAGCAAATAACATCACTTTAGCACGCTTTTCTGCTAATGTTTCTGCGAGGATTTTTTCTGCTTCGTGTTCAAATAAATTTTGATCGATCTGTTGCTCCGTGATTTCGCCATTCGCTTTCGCTAAAATATTACTGACACGTTTATTTGCGATGCTTAAAGAGGCAGCTTCCGGTAACTCTTTAAAATGTTGCACCGCCTGAATACGCCGGTGAATGTCGTAGGGATTTACAATAGAAAGCGCTATCACTGATGCAAAAACATCAGCTGAAATTTTCTGGTCTTGATACCAAGGTTTTAAACGATCTAGCATAAAGTGCAATACATCTTCAGCCGCTTTTTTATTTTCTAACGGTTTTTCATATCCTTCTTCTGCCCATTGAATTAATTCCGCTAAATCTAAATTCAATTTTTTCTCAATTAAAATGCGTAACACGCCTAAAGCCGCTCGCCGCAACGCAAAAGGATCCTTATCGCCCGTCGGCGCTTCACGAATGCCAAAGATTCCGACCAGCGTATCTAAACGATCGGCAATTGCTAATAAACATCCCAATGAAGAGGTTGGGAGTGCATCACCTGAAAAGCGTGGTTTATAATATTCATTTAATGCATCAGCAATCTGTTTTTGTTCTTGATCATGAAGCGCATAGTAATAACCCATGATACCTTGCAGCTCAGGAAATTCGCCGACCATGCGTGTCGTCAAATCTGCTTTTGAAAGACTTCCTGCACGTTCTGCATCTTTTGAATTGATCTTCAGAAAAGGTGCGATACGGGATGATAATCGAATGATACGTTCCGTTTTATCATACAAAGTGCCTAATTTTTCCTGGAAGACAATATGTTTCAATGCATCTACGCGATCCATGAGCGATTGTTTTTTATCGGTTTCAAAGAAAAAAGCAGCATCGGCTAAGCGTGCACGCAATACATTTTCATTGCCCTTAATCACGATCGCTTCATCACGGCTTTTGATATTACTAATCATCACAAAATAGGGCAGTAATTTTCCTTTTTGGTCAATCACTGGAAAATAACGTTGATGGTCTTGCATGGCAGATATCAACACTTCTTGTGGTGCCGCTAAAAATGTTTTATCAAACGTTCCCCTTAACGCAACTGGCCACTCAACCAACCCTGTCACTTCATCTAATACGTGTTCATCTAAAACAACCGTTGCATGAGGCAGGAAATCGATCGCTTTGGCAGCGCTCTTACGAATCATTTCTTTACGCTTACTAAAATCAGCAACAATATATTTTCGTGCTAATGTTTTTTCATATTGCAGAGGCTTTGTGATGGTGATCCATCCTTTGCTATGAAAACGATGCCCCTCAGTCAATCGTCCGCTCTGACACCCTAAAATGGCTGCATCAATGATCTTATCCCCATATAACATCATCACAGAATGGACTGGGCGCACAAATTGAACCGTACCATTTCCCCATCGCATACGTTTTGCCATGGGCAATGCATTTAATGCTTGCTCGACTACATTTGGTAAAAGTTCTTGTACGGATTTTCCAGCCACGTTTTGTGAATAACCGACACATTCACCTTGCGGGTCTTTTAAAATAATTAATTCATTGGGCGTGACCCCTAAAGAACGTGCAAACCCAATGCATGCTTTTGTGGGTTGATGGTCTTTATCAAAAGCCATCGATAATTTAGGCCCTTTGCGCAAGGCAGTCGTGCTTTCTTGTTTATCCGCTAATTTTTTTATCCATACCGCAAGTCGTCTGGGTGTTGCAAAAAACGAAGCTTCTTCATAAACCAATCCTAATTTATTCAGTTGGTTCGTGATTTCTAATAAAAAACAACCCGCCAAACGGCGCAATGTTTTAGGCGGCAATTCTTCCGTGTGAATTTCAACAAGAAAATCATCCTTATTTTTTAAACGAGCTTTTGGCATTTTTCTTGTCCTGTAATAAAGGGAAACCTAAAGATTCGCGTGTCTTAAAATAACTTTCTGCGACCATTTTAGTTAAGCGGCGAATTTTTAAAATATATTGCTGACGTTCTGTCACAGAAATTGCGCGACGAGCATCCAACAAATTGAATGTATGCGACGCCTTTAACGCCATCTCATACGCAGGTAACGGCAAATTCGCTTCAATGAGTCGCTTACTTTCTTGTTCGTAGGTATGGAACTGGCTCTGCAAAACATCAATGGGCGCATATTCAAAATTATAAGCAGACATTTCTACTTCATTTTGATGAAACACATCACCATAAGTCACCCTGTGTTGGCCAGACCGGCTCCACACTAGATCATAAACATTATCAATCCCTTGAAGCGGCATAGCTAAGCGTTCTAGCCCATAAGTAATTTCACCGGTAATCGGTTTACATTCTAAACCGCCAATTTGTTGAAAGTAAGTGAACTGCGTCACTTCCATTCCATTTAACCAAACTTCCCACCCAAGACCCCAAGCACCTAACGTGGGTGATTCCCAGTTATCTTCCACAAAACGAACATCATCTCGATTGGGATTAACGCCTAAGGTACGCAGAGAATCCAGGTATAATTCTTGAATATTATCAGGGGATGGTTTTAACACGACTTGAAATTGATAATAATGCTGCACCCGATTAGGATTTTCTCCATAACGCCCATCGGTAGGGCGGCGGCTTGGCTGCACATAGGCCGCGCGCCAAGGCTCAGGACCGATTGCCCGTAAAAAAGTGGCTGGGTGGAAAGTGCCGGCACCGACTTCCATATCAAATGGCTGCATGATCACACATCCTTGCCTTGCCCAAAAAGCTTGTAATGCGGCAATCATGCCTTGCAAACTTTGAATATCGTACGTGATTTTTTTCATGAAGACTCAGTCTATTGATTGAACGAAGAATTATAGCATTGTTCATTTACCAGTGAAGTCTTAATATACCTCTCACAGAGCAAAATATGGTACGCTTAATTATCCTAATAATAATAAAATAATAAGAGGAACCTATATGGATAACCCCGTATTAAATCAAGGTCCCTTGCCCATTTTTAGCAGTATTTTACCCATAGAAATTGAACCTGCTCTAAAAAAGCTCATAGAGCAAAATCGCGCTGAACTTAGTCATTTGCTTAACCAGCCTTCGTTTACCTGGGACAACTTGATAGCGCCTCTGCTTGCGATGGATAACACGCTGAACAAAATGTGGTCGCCTATTGCTCATTTACACAGCATTATGGAATCAGAAGATTTAAGAGCAGCTTATAATACTTGTTTGCCCTTACTCACTGAATATCATTCAGATTTAATGCAAAATACTAAACTTTATGAAGCCATTAAATCCATTGCAGAAAGCCCTGAATATCAAACACTGGATGATGCAAAACAAAAAGTTATTCAAAATGAGTTGCGTGATTTTCGCCTCGCGGGTGTCAATCTTTCGGAATCAGATAAAATACGTTTTACTGAATTACAAAAGCAGTTAAGTACGCTTTCAACCACATTTGCTGAACATGTATTAGATGCGACTGATGCGTGGAGCCTGCATATTACCGATTTGGCCCAATTAAAAGGTATTCCTGAACAAACTTTACAAATTGCAAGTGATCAAGCAAAAAAACAAGGAAAAAGCGGCTGGCTCTTCACATTAGACCATCCGAGTTATTATGCACTCATTAAATATTTAGAAAATCGGGAACTGCGTCAATGTATCTATGAAGCGCATGTGACTCGCGCGTCTCTAGAGGGCCCGCACAAAAATCGTTTTGACAATACGCCTATCATGGAATCCATTTTAAAAATACGTCTTGAATTGGCTAATCTTTTGGGTTTTAAAACATTTGCAGATTATTCGCTTGCTACCAAAATGGCGCGCGATCCTGAAGAGGTGCTCACCTTTTTAAATGATTTGGTCGTTCAATCAAAACCGTTTGCGGAACGTGAAATACAAGAGCTTTCCGCTTTCGCCAAATCAATCACCCCCCATTTAACTCAATTAGAAGCCTGGGACATCGCTTATTACACCGAAAAATTACGCGAAAAAAAATATGCGCTTTCTGAAGAAAATTTACGTCCCTATTTTCCGATACATAAAGTGTTAAACGGCATGTTCTCTGTCGTGCAGCGCTTATTTGGGATTCATATTATTGAGCACGCTGATGTAGATACGTGGCACAAAGACGTAAAGTTTTTTGAAGTACAAGATCATCATCAAAAAACTCGCGGATTTTTTTATATTGATTTATATGCACGCCCTCATAAACGTGACGGCGCTTGGATGGATGAATGCCGCATACGACAAATACTGCTTGATAAAAATTTACAACATCCCGTCGCTTTTTTAACGTGTAATTTTACTCAGCCTGTTCTCGATAAGCCGGCTTTTTTAACCCATGATGATGTACAAACTATTTTTCATGAGTTTGGCCATTGCTTGCATCACCTACTCACCAAAGTTGACTATGCACCGGTCTCTGGCATGAATGGCGTTCCTTGGGACGCTGTTGAATTTCCAAGCCAATTTTTAGAGCATTGGTGTTGGGACAAAGAAACATTGTTTCTGATTTCCGAACACGAAATGACAGGCGAACCTTTGCCCGATTCACTTTATCAAAAATTATTGGCTGCCAGACATTTTCAAGCAGGGATGCACATGTTGCGGCAACTTGAATTTGCAATTTTTGATTTTCGCTTACATGTCGAATTTGATCCAAAAAAAGAAGGACAGATCCAATCCATTTTAGATGATGTCCGTCAGAACGTCGCTGTAATAACGCCGCCCTCATTTAATCGTTTTCAAAATAGTTTTTCGCATATTTTTGCCGGCGGTTATGCAGCGGGCTATTACAGTTATAAATGGGCCGAAGTATTATCAAGCGATGCATTTTCACTTTTTGAAGAAGAAGGCATTTTTAATGCTAAAACCGGCAAAGCATTCTTGCAGCATATTTTAGAAGCGGGCGGCGTCTATCATCCGATGGATTTATTTGTCGCGTTTCGCGGACGAAAACCGCATATTGATGCATTGCTAAGACATGTCGGATTGGTGTAAGCTGATCCTCCGAGTTTTTTACCCATTTGTTAAAACTATGACATCGACTAAACAGTATCCTAAAGCATTGCCTTATTTATTTTTGACTGAAATGTGGGAACGTTTTGGTTTTTACGTTGTCCAAGGTTTATTGGTGCTCTACATGACCAAGGCTTTTGGATTCTCAGACGACCAAAGCTACACCATTTCAGGTACATTCACAGCGCTCGCCTATATTTCCCCGATGATAGGCGGCTTGATTGCTGATCGAATATTAGGTTTTAAAATGTGCATTTTATGGGGAGGCATTTTTTTAAGTGCCGGCTATGCATTACTTGCCTTGTCATCAAACCGCGAAGTTTATCTTGCGCTTGCCACTATTATTGTCGGCAATGGTTTATTCAAACCCAATATTTCAAGTTTATTAGGCGCGCTTTATCCCCCAGGCGATACGGGACGTGATGCAGGCTTTACTATTTTTTATGTCGGAATTAATTTAGGTGCATTTTTCGCAGGAATCAGTTCGGGCGCCATCAAAGACCATTTTGGCTGGCATGCAGGTTTTGCATTGGCAAGCATCGGATTATTAATTGGTTTGTGCACATTTGCACTCGGTTTAAAATGGGGCGATGTTCGCTATAAACAAAATCTTTCTCTCGCAAACAAATACTTTTTCTTTCATAAACCGTGGTTGTTATCGCTATGCATACTCACAGCAGGTCTCTTAAGTATTTTGTTGCAAAGCAGTTTATTAAGCAAATGGCTGCTTCCGCTGGTAGGTATTTTTTTACTTTTTTTTGTTTTTATTCTCGCTTTTTCTCAAGAACCTGTTTATCGCAATCGTTTAATTCTGCTGAATATTTTAATTATTGCAGCCATTGTATATTGGACATTCTTCCTGCAGATTTTTTTCTCTGCTAATTTATTTATTGATCGACTCATCAATAAACAAATAGCAGGTGTTGCAGTCCCAACCACTGCATTTTATTCTCTAGAAAGTGTATTTGTGATTTTGTTGGGCCCCTTATTTGCCTGGTCGTGGCAAACACTCAATCAAAATAAGCGTAACCCTTCAACATTTATTAAATTTGTTTGGGCAATTTTTTTTGTAGGACTCGGTTTTTTAACTCTCACAGTGAGCACGTTCTTTAGTAATGATGCGCATCTTATTAATCCTCTCTGGATTGTGTTTTCTTATTTATTCATCACCATCGGTGAATTATTGCTGTCGCCCATTGGACTTGCTGCTGTTACTTTGCTATCACCCCCTCGACTCACTGGAATGATGATGGGCATTTGGTTTGTAGCCCTTGGTTTTGGCGGTGAATTTGCAGGATTTTTGGCAACACTCTCAAGTGTTCCAAAAACCGCAACGACCCCTTTATCGCAGTTACCGATTTATCGTCATGCTTTTTTTAATTTTTCTTTGATTGCCTTTACAGTGGCCCTGCTGTTATTTTTTCTGCAACTCGCATTAAGAAAAAAATTGGATACTGATTAATCCCTAAAAAACCTATTTACTTGTTAATTAAATATGCAATTAACGTGATTTTGTTTTTTTGTTAACAAATAAAAACTGTTATAATAAATATAAAGTTAGATACTCTTTCGAATGACTTTCTATTTCGGGAGTAAGCTATCGTGTTTGATGCAGACCGTCCTATTCAAAAAAACGAACAAGACCGGTTAGGCCGTTCCGGTTTTGCTAAGTATTTAGCGCGCTCTATTCTCGATCATAAAAATCCCGAAAGCCTAGTCATTGGATTGTATGGCGGTTTTGGCACTGGCAAAACCTCCCTCATTAATCTCATCGCAGAAGAACTTCAGTTAGCGGGCAATAATATGTTGGATGAAGAAAAACCCGTCGTTTTAAATTTCAGCCCGTGGAGTTATTCAGGACAAGATAGTTTGATCTACCATTTTTTTCGAAGGTTATCATCGGCAATTCGACATGCGCCTCAGTTTAAAAATTCTGAAAAAATTGTTTTTCTGCTTGAGCTTTATGTTTCTTTTTTTACAAACCGCCCAACACCTCAATTATTACAGCCAAAAAAACAGTTACTAAAACAATTCTTATCTGAAACATCTAACCAATACGGCTGGGAATCAGGCCGTGATTTAACCCACGTTAAAGCTGAATTAAATGAATTATTGCGCCAGCAAAAACATAAAATAATTATTTTTATTGATAATATTGCACGCCTGCATGATGAGGAAATCGCTCAAATTTTTCAAATAACAAAATCCATGGGAGATTATCTCAACACAGTGTATGTGTTAGCCATAGATAAACAGCGGGTGATGCACGCAATCGCCAATGTCTATCATCTCAATGGTACAGATTATTTGGAAAAAATAGTGCAGCTCCCATTTGAAATACCTGCTTTTTCAAAACAAGATGTAGAAAGCATCTTGCTAGACCGCTTAACCCCTGTTGTCAATGCAGTGCCAGAAGATATGTGGGACAATAAATACTGGAATGATATTTATTATCTAGCATTAAAATATTTTTTTAATGACTGCCGTGATATTACTCATTATGTCAATACACTGAGCTTTAGTTTTCCACGCGTCAAAGAATTAGTCAATCCAGTTGATTTTTTTGCGATTACCGTGCTTCATGTTTTTTCGCCGGAAATATTTTTAAAGATCAAGGAAAACAAAGATTTATTTACTGATCTTGTAAGCCATGTATTCGAAGATGATAAAAATAAAATGCTTGAGGACAGCTTGCGCTGCGATAATATTTTAAATTTTTCGACAACTGTTCCTGAAGATGTTTTGAAAAAATTACTCATGATATTATTTCCAAAATTACGCGCCCTTTATGAAAAAAACGTCCCTTTTTATCATTCAGAGGAACTTTCTCGCCGCAATCGACGGATTTGCAGTGCGGATTTTTTTGACGCTTACTTTCAATTCGCCATTCCATCAAGAGATATCTCCGCAGCTGAAATGAATGCGATTTTGTCTCTTGCCTCTCATAAAAAAGCATTTGCCGAAACGATTCTTTGTTTAAATAAAGATGAACGGGCGCTCTATTTTTTGGAAAAACTAGATAGTATTTCCTCTCATAAAATTCCTGAAAATAATAGAAAAAATATTATCGAGGCACTTTTAGATTGTGCTGACTTATTTCCTGAGGGAATGGAAAGCCCTTTACGTGTTAATACGCCCATGCGCATTCATCGAATTTTGCATCAATTATTTAGGCAAATTTCAAATCCTGAAGAACGCTTTATTACTTTTAGAGAAGCCATCAAGAACTCGGCATTAAGCGTGTATAGCTTAGTTCATGAAATCAATGCGCAATATGATGAAAAACTTGCTGCAGAAGACACTTTAATTCCTGCCGAACAACATGACTTTACCTTGAATCAACTCGAAACATTGCAAAAATTAGTTTGTCAAAAAATTTCTTACTGGGCAACGATGGATAGACTGGCTGAACACCCTAAACTCATGGAACTCCTGCGTGCTTTCAAAGCATGGGGTGATAATAATGAATGCGAGAATTTTGTTGGTCATTTGGTACAAGAAGATAAAGGTTTGATTGTATTTTTATGTGCAGCACTCAAAGAACCTATTATCCAAACCATGACAAAATTAACTAAAAATACACTATGGTCAGAATATTTATCCATCATTGAAGAATTTATTTCCGTTAATATTATAGCACCACACGCCAAAATGATATTTGAAGATCCTGATTTTGAAAAATTACGCGAAGAAGAACAATTAGCTATTCTGATTTTTCTCGATTTAATTCATGCAGACACAACAAAAACTATTCCGCAAACAACGCCTGAATAATAAAGAGATTTACAAACTTGCGACCAAACTAAAAAATCCGCGCGGACATCGGCCTCGGCCGACCAATTCTTCCGCAGCGATTTCTTTTGTTAATGGCTGCGCTATCATGACATTGCCCGTCAAATGATTGGTGACAACAAACCGAATCCCAAGTCCCGTAGAAGTCGCGCTTTGTTTTTGTTTAATCCCGACAACTTCTTTGATATTCCAAATAACACCTGCATCATAAAACATATAAAACTGCATCGATCTTAATAAAAACCATTCGGGGACTACATCCATACGAAGTTCAGCACTTCCTGAAAGGCCTTTATCGCCAATAATTTCTGCGGGATCATAGCCGCGGCCCAATTGGCTGCCGCCAAAACCGAATTGTTCTGATGCCAATAAAGCTTCTAAAGGATACTGGCCATTCATGATCATAAAAAATGAGAACCTGCCGGGCAAAGGCTGCAACCGCACAGCTTGCACAATCATTTTAGTAAAAATGCCATCTGCCCCAAACCGGGAAGTTGTCAACGAATTAGGATTGTTGGATGCGCCTAAAATATTAAGACCTTGTTCAAAGTGTAATCCTAATAAATTTGCGCCCCTGAAACGGTCGGAAAAATCATAGTTAGCACCCAATTTAACGGAACGGATGTGATCGGTGTAAAGGGGGAAAGTAAATGAAGTCACTTGGCTGTCTAAATAATCGAATCCACCATCCAGCGTTAGGTTTTTAGTCCTTGAACGAATCCATGGATATTCAAATGCACCATAATAAGTCGTTGAGTTACCATTAATATCAATCACCGCAAGGTCAAGGCCCGGCTGAGTTTTTGAATTATTTTTTCCAAACGTTGCTGAAAGTCCTTCAATACCGACCGGCACTCGATAAGAAATATCATAGAATTTTAATTGTTGCGGCCGTGTAGTCGTTGCATAAATAGCGCGGGTTGCATCCCCCGGCCTAAAAATAGAATTTAAGGCCGCATGTGCAGTCCACTGTTGCGGGCCAATGTAGAGAGTTCCATAATTATCATAGGACAATGATCCTGTTAGAGTGCTCATTTCAGACGACAAATGCAAATCTGATGCGCCCACCTCTGTCTTAGAAGGTTCCAATACAGCCTTGACTTGTACACCCGGAATTTCATTGGCTAAGCGCAAATAATATTCCATCACTTTAATCTGTAATGGCCGCGATTTTGAAATTTGCTCGCCATAAGATTGAATTAATGATTTAGCCCCCTTGGGCACACCGATGACTGTGACTTGGTCAATATACCCTTCAATGATCTTCACATGAACAACACCCGCATGGACACGTTGAGGCGGCAAAATGGCGCGCGATAAAATATAGCCATTATTGCGATAAAAATTCGTAATGCTTTGAACAATTTCTTGTAATTCCGCAATCGAAATTTGAGTATTTAGCTTGTCTTTATAAAGAACACTTAATTGCTCATCCGAATAAACATGATTGTCTTCAAGAATAATTTTTGTCAGTTTAAAGGTGATCTTCGAGGCCTCTGGCCCTAACGCTGATGGTTGTTGTTGCGGCGCCTTAGTAGGAGGCAATGCAGAAGGAGTTTCCTGTTGCGGTGTTGAAAAGATTTTACTAACAACGCCAGGCTGAGTGCTGCCAGGCAATGCATTTTTGACTGCTTGAGACGCGGCCGTTTCACCCGCTGTTTGCGCGACTGCTGATATACTTAACAAAATGCTAAAAAAAGCCGCCCCTATTAGTATAACCAGCCTAGCTGCTTTCATGCCATCTTCATCCTTAATAGGCAATTTTTTTATACTGAATTATTTTTAAAGCATTATAACCATCCCCGAATAATATTACTACTGCATACCTTTCTTGCTATACTTTACCCTGAAAACTTAGGGAAAAATAACTCATGCATAAACGCATTCCTTTTGTCCTGGGGTTTGTCCTGCTTGCTATAGCCCTATGGTTACAAATTACTTCCATAAAACCGGTTGAACATTTCGTCACCCGCTTAGAAAACATCCTTTATGATATGCAATTACGTGCCGCTTTATTTACACAGCAAAAACCTTTAGCTGCCACGGCCGTTATTGTAGACATTGATGATAAAAGTCTTGAGGGAGAAGGGCGGTGGCCATGGCCGCGTGCAAAACTTGCTTTTTTAATGACTCGTTTACAACAAGAAGGTGCAGTTGTCATTGCTTTAGATATTATTTTTCCGGAAAAAGAGAGCAATATTGCTGAAAAAGTGTTGCAAAAATTAACTGACGAAAAATTGAATACTCAAGAAATTCAATCTTTATTCAAAAAAATTGCCCCTCACTTCGCTCATGATGAGCAATTTGCGAAAAGCTTAACAAAAATGGATGTTGTATTGGGCATCAGTTTTACTCCGGAAGCAAAAGCCCAAGGCGTTTTATCGCCTGCTATTCTTGAATTGAAATCCAGAGAAGAAAAACAATTAGGCTTTATTGATGCGCCCGGTGTGATAGGAAACGTATCCACGTTACAGCCCGCTGCTAAAAGCGCAGGATTTATTAATGTATTTCCAGATGAAGACGGTATTGTTCGCCGTGTTCCCCTCCTCATTCGCTATCAAAATAGATTGTACCCGTCACTCGCTTTAGAAGCTGTACGGCTTTATTTATTAAGCTCTATAGAATTAGTCAGTGCTGAGTATGGTGACCAACAAAGAATAGAGGGTGTTAAACTTGCCAATCATTTTATTCCGACAGATGAAAAGGGACAAGTCATTATTCCTTTTCGCGGAAAAAGTTTTACGTTTCCTTATTATTCCGCAACTGATATTTTAAATAAAAAAATCCCCCCCGGAGCGCTTCACGGAAAAATTGTTTTTCTCGGCACTTCAGCAACTGGTTTGGGTGAGCTAAAAGCAACAGCTGTTGAAAATGTTTTTCCGGGTGTTGAAATTCAAGCAAGCGTTGCTGAGGGTATTTTAACAGATCAATTCGCTCATCGGCCTGCGTGGATTTTTGGGGCAGAACTTTTTATTACATTGATTCTGGGCATCCTTTTTATTTTTATTTTCCCTTATTTTGGCCCGCGATCATTAACATTATTTATGATTGTAGTTCCCTTGTTGTTATTTTTTATAGACAGTTGGGTACAAGAACAAACGGGGTTAATTATTTATCTTTTAATTCCTATTGCTTTTACGGTGATATTAGCAATGATGTATATTGTTTATGGATATTTATTTGAAACGCGTAAACGTGAACGATTAAAAGAAATGTTTGGTCAATACGTTCCAGAAAAACATATTGATGAAATGTTAGGAAGTGAAGGAAATTACGGGCTTTATGGCGAAGAGCGAGAAATGACAGTACTTTTTGCAGATATTAGAAATTTCACCGCCATTTCTGAACCGCTTTCGGCAAGTGATCTTAAAAAAATGTTAAATGAGTTTTTTACGCCTATGACAGAAATTATTTTCAAACATCGCGGCACGATTGATAAATATGTGGGCGATATGATTATGGCTTTCTGGGGAGCTCCTCTTAAAGATAAAAATCATGCTCAACATGCCATCAAAGCAGCACTTGACATGCGAAAGGCCTTAGCTCCATTGAATACAAGGTTCGCTGAAAAAGGATGGGCAAAAATAAACATTGGCATGGGTTTGAATAGCGGCGTTATGAATATTGGTGATATGGGATCAAAATTCAGACGAAACTATACTGTATTAGGAGATACTGTCAATTTAGCTTCTCGTACAGAAGGGCTTACCAAATATTATGGGGTCGATATTATTGTGACCGAAAACATTCAAACCCATCAGCCTTCGTTTATTTTTCGTAAATTAGATCGCGTAAGAGTAAAAGGTAAAAAAACAGGGTTAGAAATTTATGAACTTCTTTGCACCGTTAAAGAATTGACGCCCTCGCTCCGCGAAGAAATTGATTTGCATCATGAAGCACTTAACGCTTATTTTAATCAAGCATGGCAAAAATCAGAAACTCTTTTCAGAAAACTCCATGAACTACATCCGCACGCAAAATTATATAAACTTTATTTAGAACGTATTGCCGAATTTAAACGAAACGCACCGCCCGCAGATTGGGATGGAATTTATACGCATGCATTTAAGTGATGAATTAATTAATACAAAAATCCGTCACTGAGCGCGGAGAACTGGATGAAGACGGTGCCTCAACTGATACAGAAGATTCGGTCGTTGTGGTACTGCCCGTATCTGTACTCGTAATATGAGTATCTCCTTCGCTACTGCTCACAGTAGAAGTGGGGGGAGAAGATGAAGGCGCAACTGTACTGCTAGCTCCAATGGGTATGGGTGATGGTAAATTTGCAGGTACTGTAGTAATAGCAGGTTGTCCTTTTAACATAGACGAAGGTGTATGTTTAACTTCAGGCATTTTACGCAGTCCTGAAATTTCTGCATAGACACGATCTTTTGCAGCATTCAGTTCCACTTGTCCCACTTCATTTGCAATCACAATTGCCCCTTTCACTAAACTGGCCGCTAATCCTTTAGAATGACTATAAGCAATCGTGAATTCAGTTCCACGGATACCTATCGTCGCAACTGGTGTGCGTACATGATAATGATCGGGATTACTCTTAGAAATAAAACCTGTAATCGTTCGAAAACCGCCTTTGATAAGACTTGATTGATAAGCGTTATGAGATGCCCCATGATTAAATTGATATTGATCAATACGAAATGTAGTAGCAGGCCGCAAGGCAACCACACTTTTATCGGTAAAAACAATTTGGGCGCTGCCTGATGCGCTCGTCACAATGGTGTCCTTTTCATAAACGGCTGATCGTCTTTGTAAAACGCGCTTAGCAGGATGTGCAGGATTACTGGCTTCAACCACACCTTTCACCCATACAATTTGTCCCACTACGTGCGGAGGGGCCGCCGCATAAATCCCCTGACTACATCCCAATAGGATAAGTCCTAAAAAAACCGAAAAAAACAGCGAAAATTTTCGCCGATTGAAAAATGATGTCATACCCCACCCGCCGCGTGTATTAAAATCGTCCCGCCTCGCTCTTTAAGTATAAGCAATTTCATTTAATAATTCCTTGTTTTATAAGTGCTTCTTTTAAGATGATCGCTTTATATTTTAAAAATCCTTTTATATCAATATATTATAAATATCTCTGCATCTCACATTCATTATCTTAAAAATATATTTGACAAAAAAAAACTTCGATGGCAACATAAGCAAGTTTGCGCGCAAATTTTCTAAATCATCCAAAACTCTTTTGGTTTTCGCTGATTATTTTAACTATATTTAAGGAGAATTGCCGTGCAAGACATTTTCGCCTACAGCCATATCATTCGCCAATTACGCCGTTTTTTCCAAGATCATAAAGGTTATATCGAAGTTCCTGCGCAACCCAGGCTTTCAATACTTGCCGCTTGTGAAGACCCAGAAACCATTACTCAATTTGTTTTCAGCGGCGTCAATTATCCTCTGCCGCAAACCGGCCAAATGTGGCTTGAAGCAGAGATTTTAGATAACCCTACAGTCCCAGGCGTATTTTGTATTACAACAAGTTACCGCAATGAACCATTCCCAATCCCAGGGCGCCACGATAAAATTTTTCCCATGTTTGAATTTGAATCCGCTGGCGGCATGAGTGAATTGAAAAAAGTTGAAGCTGAATTACTGGAATATTTAGGCTTTCCCGCTCCTGTTTCTTGTCTTTATGATGCCGTTTGCCAAAAATATGGCACGTTTGAAATTAAATCCGACCATGAAATGTTAATGCAGCAAGAATTCGGCAACGTCATTAGCTTGGAACATTTTCCGCAACGCACACATCCTTTCTGGAACATGAAACATGATAAAAATGGGATCTTTAACAAAGTAGATGTGATTCTTTATGGCATGGAAACAATGGGCTCGGCAGAACGCTCGACCAATGTCGAAGAAATGCGCGAAAACTTTTTTACCATTTCAAATGGCCAATATGCAAAACTTCTCTTTAATGCCTTTGGCAAGGAACGTGTTATGAAAGAATTAGATATTTATCTTGATTTACCGATGTTCCCGCGTTTTGGCGGCGGCATTGGTGTGACTCGACTTGCACGCGCAATGAAATTGGCTGAAATCATTCCTGCAGATCCTGAAGCAAAGGAAGAATTGGCAAAAGCGGTTTAACTGCACGCGATCAGAGCACATTAAAAATGTTCTGATCGTTTTTATTGATCTGGTGAAGAATGACGCGAACACAATTAATTAATGCCCTGTATCAAATTAAAGCCGTTAAATTTGGCCAGTTTAAATTAAAAAGCGGTAAAATCTCGCCTATTTATATTGATTTAAGACAAATTATTTCTTACCCCGATGTTTTACGAAGCGTTGCTAATGCGATTTGGCTCATGGTGCAAGAAATAAAATTTGATTTAATTTGTGGTGTTCCTTATACAGCACTCCCCGTTGCAACTTGTATTTCGCTGCAGCACAATATTCCAATGATCATGCGCCGCAAAGAAAAAAAATCTTACGGCACTGAGCAGCAAATTGAAGGCGCTTTTCATCATGGACAAACTTGTTTAATCATAGAAGATCTCATTACAACCGGCAGCAGCATCATTGAAACTGCAGATGATCTAGAGGCGCACGGTTTAAAAATAACAGATACTGCGTTACTCATTGATCGCGAACAAGGCGGCAAAGAAAATTTAGAGAAACGACATTATCGCGTACATGCCGTTTTTACCTTATCTGAAATATTGCAAACATTAATGAAATCCGACCGAATCACTCAAGAAGAAGAGGTTCTCATCAAAAAACTTCTTCAGGAACCCGTATAAATGCCCCGCTTAACTTATCAAAAAAGAATTGATTTTTGCAAAAATCCTTTGGCAAAAAAATTGCTACATTTAATCAGTGAAAAAAAAACAAATCTTGCTTTATCTCTTGATGTAACCACTTCTGAAAAAATCATAGCACTTGCTGATCAATTAGGCCCTGAAATATGTGTTTTAAAAACGCATGTCGATATTATTGAAGATTTCACCCCCGACCTTATAAAAACTTTAAAAAAACTCGCGCAACAACATAATTTTCTTATTTTTGAAGACAGAAAATTTGCAGATATCGGCCATACAGTGCAATTGCAATATGAAAAGGGCATTTATCATATTGCAGACTGGGCAGATATCGTCAATGCACATAGCCTGCCGGGCCCTGGCATTATTTCAGGGTTAGCTGAAATTGGACTGCCAAAACAGCGCGCGCTGTTATTGCTTGCTGAAATGAGTTCAACAGGAAATCTTTTTACTGAAGATTACAAACAAAAAACACGTCACCTCGCTGAACAATTTTCTGATTTTGTGATCGGTTTTATTGCGCAGCGAAAATTAACGGAACATCCAGGGTGGATTTATCTGACACCAGGCGTGCAATTTATTGAAAAAAAAGATGCTCACGGACAACAATATATCACACCTTCTGATGCTATTTTACAGCATGAAACCGATATTATTATTGTGGGACGAGGAATTATCAAAGCAAAAGATCCACTGCAAGAAGCAAAACACTATCGTAACATAGCGTGGGATGCTTATTGCAAAGCGTGTGAGTGAGCGTTCATGGAATATCTCTTAACTGATCAGTACGCGCTACAATTTTTTTTAAATGTTTTATTTCATCCGGTGAAAATTCTTTATAAAAAGGAACTCCTTGGTTTAATACTAAAAAAACATTTTCTCCGATCCCTTTTATTAAATCACTTCCTAATAATTCAACATATCCCATGTGAAGAAATTGCTCCCCCGCCCATTCAGTCAACCGTTCTAACGTATCAAACACTAGCATAAAATAACGGCCGTCTATAGAAGCATACAAAGGACGAAAAGGCTCATCATCATTAGGCAACATTTCTCGTTTCGTAGGAAAAAAAAGAGAAGAACGTAATAAAGTCAGATAAACTTGATTAACATCTTCTTGTTTACCTTGGCTTGCGTATGCATGAGCAATCACTTCATCTAATTTCGTCATAAACACCTTTGATTAAAAAACCGCTTCATTTTCCTCCGGTTTGCTTAATAGTCAAGCCTCAGGTAGTGTAAGTTACAAACATTAGGTACAATACGCATTTTTTAGAGGGCGCTAAAGCTTAGGAGAATATAAATGACTGAAAAAGTAGCTGTTAAAAATAAAATCTATCTTAATTTATCCGCTCCCGAACTCGTTGATATAGCCCTTACCAGAAAAGAAGGAATACTTGCTTCAAACCGTGCATTAAATGTCACGACAGGCCCTCGCACTGGGCGCTCTCCTAAAGACCGCTTCATTGTAAAAGATGCGCTCACTGATAAAACAGTCGATTGGAACACGATTAATCAACCGATTAGCCAAGATGCATTTAATGCATTATGGAACCGCGCCGAAAATTATCTTGCTGAAAGAGATTGTTCGTTTGTTTCTTATCTTAAAGTAGGTGCGGAAGAAAAATTTGCTTTGACTGTTAAAGTGATGACTGAACTTGCTTGGCATAATCTTTTTACATTTGATCTTTTTATTCGTCCTGAAAAACCGATTACCACTGATCAACCGCATCAGTGGACTATTCTTTGTGTACCTAATTTAAAAACTGATCCCGAAAAAGACGGCGTTAACAGTGATGCCGCCGTCATTTTAAATTTTACGAAACGTGCAATTCTTATTTGCGGCACGCATTATGCAGGTGAAATGAAAAAAGCCATGTTTTCTGTGCTTAATTTTTTATTGCCTGATGCTGAAGTGTTACCCATGCACTGTGCGGCCAATGTCGGCAAAGAGGGTAAAACCGCATTATTTTTTGGATTATCAGGCACCGGTAAAACAACTCTTTCCGCAGATCCTGAACGTTATTTAATTGGTGATGATGAACACGGCTGGAGTAGCGACGGTGTTTTTAATTTTGAAGGAGGGTGTTACGCAAAATGTATTGATTTATCCCGTGAGCGTGAACCTGTTATTTGGGATGCCATTCGAGAAACTGCCATCATGGAAAATGTGGTGCTTGATCCAAAAACCAAAACGCCCAATTATGCAGATGCGAGCTTAACTGAAAATACCCGCGCCGCTTATCCGCGTGAACATATTCCCTTGCGTGTTGATGAAAATAAAGCAGGGCTGCCAAGCGCGGTACTGTTTTTAACATGCGATTTATACGGTGTATTACCGCCGGTTGCCCGCCTCACCAAAGAACAAGCGGCTTATTATTTTTTAAGTGGATACACAGCCCTCGTCGGCAGCACTGAAGTCGGTTCAGGTAAAGGAATTAAACAAACATTTAGCACTTGTTTTGGCGCACCTTTTTTTCCACGGCCCGCGAGCGTATATGCTAATTTATTAATGAAACGCTTAGAACAATCCGATGCAGAAGTTTATCTGGTGAATACAGGTTGGACAGGCGGCGCTTATGGTAAAGGGGGGATGCGTTTTTCTATTCCAACCACCCGCACCATTGTCAGCGCTATTGTAAATGACGATCTGCGTCACGTGCCCTATGAAACATTGCCCGGATTTAAGTTAGCTATTCCAACCACTATCAAGGGCATTGATAGTCGCATATTAAATCCAATCAAAGCCTGGGCAGATCAAAATGCCCATGCGCAATTTGCCCGCGAATTAATGAGCAAATTTATAGAAAACTTTAAAAAATTCGATGTAAGCGATCTCATACGAAAAGCAGGGCCTCTCATTGAATAGCGCTTATGATCACTATTCGAGATAACATTTTTTCGATCAAAAACAAAATTGAGGATTATGAGTCACGTTATCATAGGGCACCTCACTCAGTTACCTTACTTGCTGCGAGCAAAGGGCAATCGATTGAAAAAATCAAAGAGGCAGTCCTTGCCGGTCAAACTGCTTTTGGCGAAAATTATGTGCAAGAAGCACTGCCCAAAATCGAGGAACTCGCTAAAGCAAATTTGGGATGGCATTTCATCGGCCCAATACAACGCAATAAGACTAAAAAAATTGCTGAATATTTTTCTTGGGTACAAAGTGTCGATAACATCGAAATTGCTAAACGTTTAAACAATCAACGCCCCTCACATTTACCGGCCCTTAACATTTGTTTACAAATTAATGTCAGTGATGAAAAAACAAAAGCAGGGATTCCTCCTTCTGAAGCCTTATCTCTTGCAACAGATTGCGCTTCGCTGCCTAATTTAACATTACGTGGATTAATGTGCATTCCTGAACCTAAAAATTCTTTTTCTGCCCAAAAAGCAGAATTACACAAATTACGTATTATTTTTGACAACTTAAATAAAAACGGATTTAAATTAGACACATTGTCGATGGGGATGTCCGATGATATGGAAGCAGCCGTAGCAGAAGGCGCGACATTAGTCAGAATAGGTACAGCCATTTTCGGTCAGCGCATTTGAACCAGTATATCACGAAATACCGTTCTCTTGATGGGCTACAATAAAACCATCAGCCATGGAAACGCTAACGTGAGGTTACCATCATGCAGAACAACCGTTATATTAAATTGGGACTTCTGATTTGGCTCACCCTTCAATTGCTGGTCTGGATAAGCCCCGTACACGCCGCTATGACCAAAGGAATTTATATTACGCAAGCAAACCTTGAAGATACCGATTACATTAAATATCTTTTAAAACGCGCGAAAGCCGTGGGCATTAATACCTTCGTTGTAGACTTAGAGATCCCGTCCAAAAAATATGCGCAGAATATTGGCTTATTGAAGGCCAATCATATTATTTATGTTGCAAGAATTACGGTTTACCCTGGGGGCGGCACACCCGCACAAGTTGCCTCTGAAAGTTACCGCGAAAAAAAATATCGCTTAGTCAAAGCAGCATTGGATTATGGCGCAGAACAAATTCAGCTGGACTATATTCGTTACAATACGTTACAACCCGCATCCTCTCAACACGCTATCAACATTTATAACGTGATTCAATGGTATAAAGACCGCTTACACAATACCCCGTTACAAATCGATGTATTTGGAATTTCTAGTTTTGGCGAAGAAAAACATATTGGCCAAAGTATTAAACTCATTGCAAAAGTTGCAGATGTCATATGTCCGATGGTCTATCCTTCTCACTATCAGCCATTCCCCAAACATTTCGCGACCCCTTACGAAACAGTTTATGATTCACTAATTTCTATCAAAGAACAATTTGATGATGATTTACCGTTTAAGTTATACCCCTACATTGAGTTATCGAATTACCATTACCCGCTTTCACACGAGAAAAAATTAAAATATATTTATTCTCAGATTAAGGCCGTGCAAGATGCGGGGGCCGATGGTTGGTACGCATGGAGCCCGCAGAATAAATACGATAATTTGTTTCAAGTCTTAGAGTCTTATCCCGTCAAGTAATTGCCGCTATTTTGTGATATGATGCGCTTTAAAATTAAAGTAGAGATGCGCTAACTATGAATACCGCCACGATTGCCATCCTTGGCGCTGGAAACATGGGAACAAGCTTATTAAGCGGATTAATTGCAACCGGTTTATCGCCTGCTAAGTTGTGGGTCACTGATCCTGACCTTCAAAAATTACACGCCTTGCAACAGCAATTTAATGTACAAATTACCCAAGCCAATGAAGAAGCCGCGAAAAAGGCCGATGTCATCATCTTTGCAGTGAAACCTCAAATCATTGCCAATGTTGCAAAATCATTAAGTCATATCGTGCAAAAACAAAAACCGCTCATTATTTCGATTGCAGCCGGTATCCCAGAAAAAAGCTTAGAACAGTGGCTAGGCAACCAAGCAGCCATTGTACGCACCATGCCAAATACGCCTGCGCTTATTTCAGCCGGCGCAACTGCACTCCATGCGAATAACAACGTCTCCTCAACACAACATAATCTTGCTGAATCAATTTTACGAGCTGTTGGGATTACTGTTTGGCTTCCTAAAGAAAAAGACATGGATGCAGTCACCGCATTATCAGGCTCAGGCCCTGCTTATTTCTTTTTGGTGATTGAAGCATTACAAAAAGCAGGACAAAAATTAGGGTTACCGGAAGAAACAGCACGTTTGCTGACTTTACAAACCGCTTTAGGCGCGGCGCGTATGGCGCTTGAAAGTAATCTCTCCGTCGCTGAATTAAGAGAACGCGTCACCTCCAAAGGTGGCACAACAGAAGCAGCTCTTGCCGTATTTGAAAAAGGGCACATCCGCGATTTATTTACTGAAGCCTTGCATGCTGCAAAAACTCGTTCTGAAGAATTATCGCGTACCATGCTATAGAGGATTCACATCATGAATACATTGAATAATGCGGGATTATTTTTAATTAATACTCTTTTCAATTTATATTTATTTGTTTTGACGATTCGCTTTATTCTCGCCTACGCGCGCGCAAATTACTTCAATCCTATCACTCAATTAATCGTAAAAATAACACAGCCTTTGGTGGCTCCCGTGCGCCGTCTCATTCCTAATTATCGCAATATTGAATTAGCAACACTTATCTGGATTATTATTTTTGAAATCGTTAAGATTTTAATCTTAATTGCGCTCACCATCAGAATTTTTTCAACGGTTGAAATTATCTGGCTAGTGTCGAGTGATACCTTAAAACTTTTTTTAAGCACTTTTTTTTACGCCATTTTGTTCCGCGCTCTTTTAAGTTGGTTTCAACCTGGTTATTCACCTGCAGGACAGCTGCTTGAACAAGTTACCGCGCCCATTATGCATCCTTTGCAGCGATTAATTCCGCCGATCAGTGGAATTGATATTACCCCAATCCCTGCTTTGATTATTTTACAATTACTGATTATTTTACTGCCTTAAGAGTTTTAATATGAAAAATAAAATTATTTTTGCAAGCAACAACGCCGGCAAAATAACTGAACTGCAATCACTGCTGAAGCCATTTCATTATGAAATTATTCCGCAATCACTTTTAGGTATTCCTGAAATTGAAGAAACAGGATTAACTTTTGTTGAAAATGCTATTTTAAAAGCACGACATGCTTGTCAATTAAGCGAAAAACCAGCTATTGCTGATGATTCAGGTCTCGTCGTGCAGGCACTTGATGGTGCACCTGGTATTTATTCCGCTCGTTATGCGGGTAAAAAAGCGGATGCTGCTGCTAACAATAAAAAATTATTAACGGAGATGGCCGATGTCCCCAAAGAAGAACGGCAGGCACATTTTCATTGTGCGCTTGTTTACCTGCAGCACGCGGAAGATCCCGCTCCTCTCATTTGCGAAGGCATTTGGAACGGCTTTATTTTGAATGATCCCATTGGAATTCATGGATTTGGTTATGATCCTTTATTTTATGATATCAATGAAATGTGCAGCGCTGCAGAATTTCCTTTAGAAAAGAAAAATAAAATCAGCCATCGTGCTCACGCGTTACGCGCACTGATGACAAAATTAAACGCGACACAAAACGGATAAATTCATGGTCGCATTGATCGTTGAAAATCTTAAAAAAACCTATGCTAATGGTTTGGTGGCCTTAAAAGAAATTAATTTAAAAGTGGCTGAAGGCGATTTTTTTGCACTGTTAGGACAAAATGGTGCGGGCAAATCAACAACCATCGGCATTCTTTGTTCTCTCGTCAATAAAACATCTGGACGGGTCTCTATGTTCGGCCATGATATTGACATTGAGCTTGAAGCCGCAAAATCCTGCATAGGGGTTGTTCCGCAAGAATTTAATTTCAATCCTTTTGAAAAAATTTTGCAAATTATTATTAATCAAGCGGGATATTACGGCATTCCCTATCGAGTTGCTTATCCACGCGCTGAAAAATATTTAAAAAAACTAGGACTCTGGGAAAAACGCACCCAAATTGCATTGCGTTTATCGGGCGGCATGAAAAGACGTTTGATGATTGCGCGCGCACTCATCAACGAACCTAAATTATTAATTTTGGATGAGCCGACCGCAGGTGTTGATATTGAATTACGCCACAGCTTGTGGGAATTTTTAGCTGAACTTAACCAAAAAGGCACAACGATTATTTTAACTACCCATTATTTGGAAGAAGCAGAACACTTGTGCAAGCATGTCGCCATTATTGATCATGGTGAAATCATTGAGCATGCTGACATGAAATCATTAATTAACCGTCTGCATATTCAAACACTCATCTTAGATATATCAGAGCCCATCGATCATCCGCCGCTTCTTGCAGATTATCCGTATCGTTTATTGGATAAAACAACACTTGAAGTTGAACTTCGAAAAACACAATCGTTAAATTTACTTTTTCAAAAATTGACGGAGCAGGGCATTCGTGTTATCGGCATGCGCAATAAAACCAATCGATTAGAAGAATTATTTGTTCGTCTTATCACGGAAAACAAGGCAAAAAAATGAAAAAAAATTGGGTTGCATTACAAACTATTTTAGTAAAAGAAATGACGCGCTTTTTGCGTATTTGGTCACAAACACTTTTACCGCCTGTGATCACCATGTCATTATATTTTATCATTTTCGGCAAATTAATTGGTTCACAAATCAAAGCCATTGATGGCTATACTTACATGCAATACATTGTGCCAGGGCTCACGATGATGGCCATTATGACAAATGCTTATGCGAATACATCTGCCTCTTTTTTTGGCGCGAAATTCAGTAAAAGTATAGAAGAAATGTTAGTCTCCTCCATGCCAAGCTATGTTATTTTGTTAGGCTACGTGGTAGGCGGTGCTTTGCGCGGTCTATTGGTAGGCTTTATTGTGATTCTCATTTCTTTACTATTTACTCATATACACATCCATCATATTGGGATCGTACTCTCCATGGCATTTTTATCCGCTATGTTGTTTTCGTTAGGAGGGTTAATCAATGGTATTTTTGCCAAAAAATTTGATGATGTTTCATTTGTTCCGACTTTTATTCTGACCCCTCTAACTTATTTAGGAGGTGTTTTTTATTCCATTAAACAACTCCCGCCTTTCTGGCAAAAAATTTCTATTTTTAATCCCATCCTCGATATTGTTGATACTTTTAGATACGGCATGTTAGGTACATCAGATATTAATATTTATCTGGGTTTCTTATTAGTCAGCGTTTTATTTATTTTGTTATTGGTGAGCTGCCTTAAGTTGTTAGAAAAAGGAACAGGATTAAGGACATAGAGTCTGTTGACCATTGAAATTTTTTAATCATTTTAGCGTCAAACACGCTCTC
>AMFJ01025363.1_pt1 | contig 47560 bp, 43 predicted proteins | sample 427208 | NCBI WGS metagenome assembly AMFJ01 (sample SAMN02954298, study PRJNA114691) | groundwater metagenome | biome: aquatic; feature: subsurface aquifer; material: sediment; isolation source: subsurface aquifer sediment | place: USA: Rifle, CO | collected 2008-08 | reverse complement strand
TTGAGAGTCAAACCCGATCAAGGAGAGCGTGTTTGACGTTAAAATGATTAAAACATTTCAATTATCAACAGACCCTAATATCTTGTTACCGCTTTTTTCACCCAATTGCGCGATGGATAACATAAGATAAACAATATAGGAACTAAGATAATGGATAATATTGCTAATGCTCTGCTAAATGTATTCATGCCTTGATCAGTCAGAGGATTGTAGCCATGGGTATAAATAAATAAAAATAAGATACCGAGAGTGGCCAACAAAAATATATTTTGGCCTAATAGGCTTTTAATTGGAATCACTGCATAACTCTTTGGGACTTCAATTTTTAAAATTCTTATCACTGAAAAAATAATAAAAAGGGTTCCAGGAAAAAACACCCACCAAGCCGAAATATTCAACCCATAGATAAATCGACCTACATCTCCTCTTGATGAGAAAGTAGAGATTGTAAGATATTGCACCAAGGGAACCATATTGATCATGAGAAACCAATAAACAAAAATAAATTTGACGGCACTCTGTCGAAAATTTTTATTACTCAGTAAAATAAAACAAATAACCGCAAAAATAAAACTCACGCTACTCCCTGCAATGCCGATCAATGCAGCAGAAAGCCCGCGACCTGAATCAATTAATTGAGTATAGTTAACGTTCTCATCCGCATTCATTAAAAACCATCCGCCATACTGTACATTAAATGGGCTATTTTTCGCTCCACATAACCATGCGGCAATACCATGCGCCCATTCATGCAATAAGATGGACACATAGTAAGCAACTATGATTGCTACGACATTCATTAAAAAAATGACAATTGGATTTTTTTGGAAACGCTTCATTCACCAGATTCCTTTTCATATTCAACGGTAGTAGATTCATCATAAATTCAATTCATACCGAACACTACGTCCGCCACCTATTTGCCTTATGGCTTTTATAGAAAACAAATGTTGCAAATCCCGAGTTGCTGTTGCTTTAGATGTGCCCGTGATCACCCCATATTTTCTCGCGCTCATCCCTCCTTCAAAACCTTTTACACCCGCTTGCATCATACGTTTAATCACTTTTAATTGACGTTCATTTAAAACATCTTTGAATTGATCAAAAAATTTGGCTTTCCTAAGAATAAAATTAATTTGTGTTTCAACCTCAATTTGTGCATTGAATACCAAATCTGTAAAGTAATGTATCCATTCGGTGATTTCATTTGTTTTCGAAGCAGATTTTAAAGCTGCATAGTACGCTTTTTTTTCTGACTCGATTGTTCCTGATAAACTTAACATAGCGGGATAACCAAAACCTTGTGACAATGCTTTTTCAGCGATAGCTCTACCTATTCTTCCGTTGCCATCTTCAAAAGGATGAATGCTCTCAAAATATAAATGTGCAATAGCAGCACGCACAGGTGCAAATTTAATTGCTTTGGGCTTTAAAGGAGCAGTCTCATTAAACCAATGAATAAATCTTTTCATTTCTTTAGGAACATCTTTCGAAGGAGGTGCTTCATAATGCACAACCCACTTTCCATGATAGCCTGAAACAATTTGCATAGGCTCATCACCTATTCGCCAACGAGCAATCTTAAGATTCGGATTTCTGGAACCAGACATTAGCATGAGGTGCCAATCAAATAATTTTTTTGCTGTAAGCGGTTTTTTAAACGTATTGCGCACATCAAGCATTAATTCCGCAATTCCTCGGGCTCTTTTATCACGCACAAGGATAATCTTTTGATTAAGTCCAAGCTTATTTTTGATAGATGATCGAATATCTAGGTGACTAATATGTTCACCTTCAATTTCAGAGGTTTTAACGGCTTCCTCAACCATGAGGTTTATCAAGGCTTCTGTTTGCAAGTTTTCAGTTAAATGCGCTAATTTACCGCTAATTAAACCCGTTTTTTCTGCAATAGAAAGCAAGATTTCATGTAATGTAGATACATCATATCGAAAATTGGGCCAATCAGGCTGTTGCCAATTATAGATTTTCATCGAGTACATGAGCCGATTATATTCATTAATCGGCTCATAATCAAGGTTAAATTGAGCCGATTACTAAACCGAAAAGCCCTCTAAATGGCTCAACACATCAACATTCCATTGATTACTGAAAAATGGCCATACATATGCCAGCTACCATTTGAAAAGCCGATATGAACGATTGTGTATTAAGCGATTACAGTTAATCCGGGTCTTTAAGTTTTTCTTAATCTTTCTCGCATATGATTAACATCTATGGAATACAAAACATTTAAGAGGGAGAAACATATCGTATGCCCGGCTATCAAAAACCGCCCCTATCTGACTTACTCGAACGTCTAAATAATCTTCCTAACGATACTTCCCATAAAGACGAAGTCAATTTGCTCGAAACGCTTAAAGCACATTTTTCTTGTGTGCCCAGTCCAGATAAACATTCTCATTTGATAGCCGCTTTTATTTTTGTCAATGAATCCATTGGGGGAACATATCGTATTTCATCTCCCAAAAGCGGTATTTTTGGATACGGCGGCAGCCGTGTTTTTAACCGATCAGAAGAAGCACTGCAGATAAATGAAAAAAATAAAATAGATGATCAATCCAAATTTATTTATTTGGTTCGTTTTTTTAGATATGTAAAGCAATATCCAGAAATTTTCTCTTCTCAGATAGTCGAAAAAATTAAATCGGTTACCTTGAATACAAAAAAAAATTTACATAATAAAATAACAAAATTATCTCAGCATCCATCCACTCAAAAAGGATTGCCTGAAAGATTCGATGCTTCAGTCAAAGAATACGAAAAGGCCTGTGCTAATGATTCTCTATTTTCTATTCTATTGTCTTACCTATATATCGGCGGACGAAATGATGATAGACGAGAAGCCATCAGCATTTTAAATGTTTTGTCAGAGCGGCTTAAAACACCTGATCATGATCAAAAAAGTGATGAAAAATCTATCAATTATCTTGCTTTTCTGGGCGTTATCATACAAGAAATGCGTAAAATTGAAGCCCAATATAAAATAACCTCTCCTCAGGGTGGTTTTTTCTGTAAGGGAAGTGATTTATATAAAATATTTTCCGGCATCATGGGCATTGAACATACATCGCAACTTAGTTTGCCATTTAAAGAAAAATGTCTCTCCGCTTTTGATTTTTCTCTTTGCACGGAAAAAGAATTTTGGGAAAAACATAATATTCCGTCTAAAAAATCGGAAACTATTAAAAGTGAAATATTAAACTTGCGATTAGAATTAGAAAAATTAAAACAAGGTGTTAATTTAAGTGATAACCAAACAGTAAATGCCTTTATTAATAATGTCTTTTCATGTACAGCAAGCGCAATTACTCAATCAGGCACACTATTTTTGTTACTTGAAACAGCTAATTTCATGGTGCAAAGTAATATTACTTTAGAAATGATGTTAGCGGCAGCATCTCCGCAAACCGCGATTTTAGTGATGACGATGGCATGGGTTGCACAGCAATACAAAACCAATATTCAAGCTTTCGTCAGCTCTTTTATCACTGGTTTAGCAGCGCCTTCCGTTGATTTCCTCATGAAACAACCTATCGCAGCCGTACTAAATAATGTGGGTATGTTTAATCCGCGTCTTGTTGATACCACACCTGCATTAAGTCAAGAAGATCAGGGTCTTGTTGAAGCCTTGTATTATGCACCTGAAGAAATTGTTTCACAAAATGAAAAAAATGATTTGCAATCTAAATATGATTTTTTAAATTCTCCAGAACAACTTAGAAGTTTTTCACCGTCCAAAGTCTGTGCTCAATATTCGTAATCGGCTGAGTTGTTGAAAACGCAGAAGCATAATCTTCATCTGCTACAAAATATTCTAAATAATAGCGATGTTTTTTTTGCTGATAATATAAATCAATAATTTGATTTTTTTTATTGATTGCAACTGAAAAACTCGCCAAAGAGACTTTCAATCCCTCACCTAATGCTTTAATCACAGCTTCCTTGCCCGCCCATAAATGATAAAAAGCAATCATTTTTTCTTTTTCAGAAAGTTTAGACAATGCTTCATATTCATCATGACTAAAAAATCGCTTCGCTAAACGATCATCAAATCTCGTTTGAATTTTTTCAATATCAACGCCCACTTCATTATGTAATGTAAAAGCGTACACTGCCATATCATGTGAATGTGATAGATTAAATTGCAAATCAAGTGGATTGTCCGTTAAATAAGGTTTACCCTGAGGATGATAAGAAAAAGAAATTTCGGCAAGAGGAACTTGAGTATATTGACTCAACATCATGCGTAACAGCGCACGTGCGATGACAAATCGATGGCGGTGCTCATCAAAATGAAAACGTTTAGCACGCGCTATTTCTTCCTCATTTAATAATGAGCAACAATAATCAAAATGTCCAATAAGGTCTGGAAAAAAAGCCTGCCAAAGATGTATGCTACTCTGTCTTAATAAAAACGTATCCATGGAGAAAATGATGGCCTCAATTACTTTACAAGGAAACCCTTTAAAAACCGCCGGTGAATTACCAAAAATTGGCAGTCAAGCACCTGATTTTACCCTGACCAAGGTCGATTTAACAGAAATCCAGTTGAAAGATTTTTTAGGAAAACGAGTTATCTTAAGCATCTTTCCAAGTGTTGATACCGGCACTTGTGCCAATGCAGAGCGGCATTTTAATGAAGAAGCAAATCAACTCAAAAACACCGTGATACTCTGCATATCAGCCGATTTACCCTTTGCGCAAAAGCGTTTTTGTGCAGCAGAAAGCTTAACCCATGTAATGCCTGCCTCGACTTTTCGCCATCCTCAATTTGGTAAAAGCTATGGTGTTACTATTCTGGAAGGCCCAATGAGCGGGTTATTATCACGCGCCATCGTCATATTGGATGAACAAGGGAAAGTCATCTACACTGAGCAAGTGGCTGAATTATCTAAAGAACCCAGCTACCCGCCCATTTTGGCAGTTTTAAAATAATTTAGTTACAATTTGTTTAAAAAATACACTATAATAAGCATCATTTTTATAATTAATTAGAAAATATCGAGGGGTGCTTCAATGCAGCAAAGACTAACACCGGAAAATAAAGAAAACAATAAAGGCAGTACCCTAGAATCTGCCATGCTTGCAGAGTCATTATTGAATGAATTAAATACAATAAGAAGTCATATCGTTGATTTATCTATGCAGCATCCTACTGATAATTTGCCTAATCATCCATCTGAAGAAATAAATGAATTAATAATGACTATCTACACCGATAATAACAATATCGATATCAATGAATTACGTATAAACTGTATGGCAGTATATCTGAAGCTAAAGGCGGATTTTAGTACTAAGAAAAAAATTTTCAATGAAACTACCCCTGAAAAAATAAAGAAAGCCGTTTTTAAATTTTTGCTAGATCAGAAAGAAGTTGTAACATTTATAACATCAAGCTATGAAACTAAAGAAATAGACTCTATGGATATTAAAAAACAGATTGAATATATTGATCAACTAAAAAATATCAAAATAATATCTGAAGATTTCCTCAAAAAAATTGAAGAAAATAATCCTCATCAAGAAAATAAAATAGAAAATATAAAGCATTTCATAAGATATCTTAAAACGGAAAAAGAAAAATGCTACTGTGAAATTCTCGCTGAAAATCTCCGAATAACATCGGTGTATAAACGTTCAGATTCATTTAGCCTTCATTCATTATTAGATAATTCTATTAAAAAATATTCTAAATCACATCCTACTAAAAAAGGTAATTTTTCTAATTTTATTAACGAAAAGTTATGCAAATACATTAAGACTATACCAAGCTGTGGTAATATAACTATTGCTGAAATTGATTCTATTATAGAAGGAATAGAACAATTTATGAAGGAAGAGTTACTTTTTAACAAATCCACTACAAAAATAACTCTGCGCAATAATGCACTACGCTTTATAATGCACTACATCCCAGCGTCTAAAAATCAAGATATGAAAGAAAATTTCGCTGAAAAAATTTCTAAAATTAATATTAACAATTTAGAAGAAAAGGTCATTAAAGAAGTCGTCACCATCTTGAATGATTTTATAACATCGTTTTCTCTTGGAATCCACTTTGAAATAGAAGATAACGGTATCATTCGTGTTTTCTCTGTTGAAAATATCTCGAATCCATATGCAAACACTGTACCGCTCGTTGCAAAAAATCCAGTAAGTCAATTTAGAGCGGCTATTACTCAAACAAAAATGGCTGTAGAAACAAAGCAGCCTATTGTTGCAAAGACAAACAGAAAATAATACTGATAGTGATAATCATCAACACAACCGTTATAATAGCCTCATCATCATGAGGCTATTATGCATTATCAAAATAACCGCTTATACATTGAAAATATCCCTTTGGCCGATATCGCCAACCAATTTGGCACACCTTGTTATGTGTATTCTAAAGAGTTGTTATTAAACCACTGGCAAAAGTTCCATGATGCACTCGCCAAACGCCCTCACCTCATTTGTTATGCCGTCAAAGCCAACACGAATCTTGCTATTTTAAATCTATTTGCAAAACTTAATTCTGGATTTGATATTGTATCGATAGGTGAATTAGAACGCGTATTGGCCGCAGGCGGAGATCCCAATAAAATTGTATTTTCAGGGGTTGGGAAAAAAGTGGATGAAATGGTGCGTGCATTAAACATCGGCATCCATTGTTTTAATATAGAATCAGACGTAGAACTGAGACGGTTGCATGAGGTTGCTAAAAGCCAGAAAAAAATAGCGCCGATCAGTTTGCGTATTAATCCAAACATTGATGCCCGTACACATCCGCACATTGCAACCGGTTTAAATGAAAATAAATTTGGTATTGCATATACTGATGCCTTGTCCATCATTGATCAATTAAAAAATTTTCCGCATCTTAAATTAATCGGTATTGGCAGTCATATTGGTTCGCAAATCACAGAATTAAATCCTTTTATTTCTGCTATTGACAAACTGTTAGAACTTCACCATCAATTAAAAACAAAGGGAATTGAAATTGAACATATCAATATAGGCGGTGGACTTGGCGTTCACTATCAATATGAAACTACACCAACTATTGAAGAATATGCAGCGGCCTTAAGTCAGAAATTCCCTTCATCCCTCAAAATTATTCTCGAACCAGGACGTGCTATCGTTGCAAATGCCGGCATTTTATTGACAAAAATAGAATATTTAAAACATACGCCGCATAAAAATTTTGCGATTGTCGATGCTGCCATGAATGATTTATTGCGTCCTGCTTTATATGATGCTTGGCACAAAATAGAACCGATTCATCTAAAAGAAACTATCGAAAAAAAATTATATGATATTGTGGGGCCTGTGTGTGAATCCGCTGATTTTTTAGGTAAACAACGAACACTTGCCATTGAAACCGGTGATCTTTTAGCGGTATATTCTGCAGGCGCTTATGGTTTTAGTATGAGTTCAAATTACAATTCAAGACCGCGTGCAGCAGAAGTGATGATTGATGGCACTGAAGCGCATCTTATTCGTGCACGAGAAACGATTCAAGATTTATTTGCTCATGAGAAAATGATTAAATAGGAAATAAAAAATGGATTTCACACTCACTGAAGAACAACACTCCTTTCAAAAACTCGCGCGCGAATTTGCTGACCATGAAATGGCGCCTTTTGCCAAAGAATGGGATGAAAAACATATTTTCCCAATCCCTACATTACGAAAAGCCGCATCTCTTGGTTTAGCCGCCATTTGTGTACGTGAAGATCTTGGCGGCACTCATCTCTCACGTTTAGATAGCGCCCTTATTTTTGAAGAATTGGCGACGGCTTGTCCCTCCACTGCAGCATATTTATCAATTCATAACATGGTCGCGGGATTAATTGATGCGTATGCCAATGATGATTTACGTCAAACATGGATACCCAAATTGGCTACGATGGAAGTATTAACAAGTTATTGTTTAACAGAACCTGGATCAGGTTCTGATGCCGCTTCTTTAAAAACAACTGCGGTACGTGAGGGAGACCATTATATTTTAAATGGCACAAAAGCATTTACCTCGGGCGGCAGTGAAAGTGAATTGTATGCGTGTATGGTGCGCACAGGAGAAGCGGGCCCTAAAGGAATTAGTTGTTTACTTCTTGAAAAAGATACGCCCGGATTAAGTTTTGGTAAAAAAGAAATAAAATTAGGCTGGCATAGTCAACCCACTACCATGATATTTTTTGAAAATTGCCGTGTGCCTGTAACAAATCTTATCGGCAAAGAAGGACAAGGATTTAATATTGCGTTATCCGCATTAAATGGCGGGCGCATTAACATTGCTGCTTGTTCATTGGGTGGTGCGAAAACATGCCTTACGCTCGCTCGAAAACATATGCATGAACGCACGCAATTTAAGCAAAAATTAGCAGAATTTGAAGCGTTACAATTTAAGTTTGCCGACATGATGACGGATTTTGAAGCGGCGCGTTTAATGGTGCATCGTGCAGCACATTCACTCGATCAAAAAAATCCGCATGCGCCTTTATATTGTGCCATGGCAAAACGTTTTGCGACAGATAAAGGATTTCATATTTGTAATGAAGCTTTACAAATTTTTGGCGGCTATGGTTATATCACTGAATATCCGATTGAAAGATATTTTCGTGATTTACGTGTTCATCAAATTTTAGAAGGCACGAATGAAATTATGCGCTTGATTATCGCGCGTAATACATTGGATGAAAAATTTAATTTTTAAAAAAACATTTTAATAATACCTGAAAAATCCATTTCGCCATTACCTTGATTAACAAATAAATTATAAAGTTCAGCGGCCTCTGCCCCTAATGGAATAGCAGCGCCAACGCTCTCTGCTGCGAGCTGTCCTAAACGTAAATCTTTCAACATCATTTTAGCCATAAATCCTGGTTTAAATTCCTGATTGGAAGGCGCCTTTTCAACTAATCCTGGCACAGGGCAGTAACTGGTCATTGACCAGCATTGACCGGATGAATTTGAACTGATATCAAAAAATTTTTTTGGATCAAGCCCTAATTTTTTTCCCAATGCAAATCCTTCACTGACTGCAATCATCGAAATGCCTAAAATTAAATTATTACAAATTTTTGCAGCCTGTCCGCTGCCAGCAACTCCCGCATGCACGATTTTTTTACCCATTTTTTCGAGAATCGGTTTACCTTGCGCGAAATTTTCAAGCGTTCCCCCCACCATAAACGTTAAAGTTGCAGCTTCTGCTCCTAAAACACCGCCTGAAACAGGCGCATCAATCATCGCCATTTTATTTTTTTCAGCAAGCGCATGTAATTCACGCGTCGTTGTTATTTCAATGGAAGATGAATCGATATATAAAATATTTGGTTTAACATGCGCAAAAAAACCTGTCTCCCCTAAACAGACAGATTTCACTTGTTGGCCTGTTTGAAGCATCGTGATCACAACATCTGCCTCTTTTACTGCTTCCTTAACAGAAGATGCACCGATTGCACCGACTGCAACAAGTGATTGAATTGCAGAAGATGTCACATCAAATACGCTGACTTTAAAACCTGCTTTCAATAAATTACACACCATGGGATGCCCCATGTGTCCTAAACCAATAAAGGCAATGTTTGTCATTTTTTTATCTCTCTTTAATGTGTGGGCATACCAAAATCTGAACCTTTAGAATTTTTTAACCAACGCTCTGTCACTGTTTTTAATTTTGTATAAAATTGCACGCCCTCTTGCCCATGCATATGTAAATCACCAAACAAAGAACGTTTCCAACCGCCAAAACTATGATAAGCAACGGGCACTGGAATCGGCACATTAATCCCAACCATACCTGCTTGTACTTTTGAAGCATAAGTCCGCGCAGTGTTGCCATCACGGGTAAAAATAGCGGTTCCATTGCCATATTCATGTTCATTCACCAGTTGTAGTGCGCGAGCAAAATCAGGCACGCGTACAATTGATAAAACGGGCCCAAAAATTTCTTCGCGATAAATTTGCATAGAAGGTTCCACTTTATCAAACAAAGAACCGCCCATGTAAAATCCATTTTCATATCCTTTCGGTTTATAATCACGGCCATCTAAGAGAAGTTTAGCACCTTCTTTTACACCGAGATCAATGTAAGATTTGACGCGTTCCCAATGCGCTTTCGTAATCAGCGGTCCCATTTCAGTATGAGGCATCATACCGGAACCCACTTTTAAAGCACTCACACGCGGTTTTATTTTTGCAATGAATGCATCAGCAAGTGTATCACCCACAACCACTGCGACCGAAAGCGCCATACAACGTTCGCCCGCTGATCCATAAGCAGCGCCGACAATGGCATCTGCTGTTTGATCAAGGTCTGCATCTTCCATCACGACACAATGATTTTTTGCGCCACCAAATGCTTGCACGCGTTTACCGTGCGCTGTTCCCGTTTGATAAACATGTTCAGCAACGGTTGTTGATCCTACAAAACTAATTGCTTTGACTGTTGGATGTTTTAATAATAAATCGACTGCTTCTTTATCCCCTTGCACAACATTGATGACACCATCTGGCACACCGGCTTCTTTGGCAAGTTCTGCTAAACGATACGAACAAGAAGGATCTTTTTCCGATGGTTTTAAAATAAATGTATTACCACAAGCAATAGAAAGTGGAAACATCCATAAAGCAATCATCGCTGGAAAATTAAAGGGTGTAATGCCGACACAAACACCGAGTGGTTGACGCACAGAATAACTATCAATGTCTGTGCCAACCGCTTCAGTATAACTTCCTTTCAAATGATGAGGAATGCCGCAAGCAAATTCAACGACATCAATTCCCCGTTGTATTGAACCTCGTGCATCCGCTAATGTTTTGCCGTGTTCTTCAGTAATTAATTTTGCTAATTCATCTAAATGTTGTTCCAATAAATATTTAAATTTAAATAAAATACGCGCGCGTTTTAAAGGGGTTGTGGCAGCCCACGCAGGAAATGCAGCATGTGCCGCAGCCACTGTTTTTTCAACAATAGTTTCATCCGCCATGATGACTTTGCCTGTGATTTCACCTAACGCAGGATTAAATAATTGAAGTGCACGGCTATGTGTTGCAACTGATTGTCCATTGATAAAATGTGTTACTTCATATGTCATGTACATACTCCTTTTTCTAGCATCTTACTATAGCAGAAAATAATGTTTGTCTTTCACCATTGTGAACATTGAATACTGTATTTTATTTGACATAAATGATATGGTTAACCACAATGCCTTTAAAGATCATGGAAAAAGAATATGAACCTATTCCGCACAAAATATCCGGCCACTGAAGCACACGCTGCTGATGCTTTACATCGCTCTTTAACTGCAACTGATCTTACATTAATGGGTATTGGCGTTGTTATCGGTGCGGGTGTATTTGTGTTAACTGGAATTGCGGCTGCAACAAAAGCAGGCCCTGCCATTACTTTATCTTATATCGTTGCAGGACTTGCTTCGATGTTTGCAGCACTTGCTTATGCAGAACTTGCAACTTCCATCGGTGGATGCGGCAGCGCTTATAATTATACCTATGCAGGATTCGGTGAATTTATCGCATGGATCATCGGCTGGAATTTAATTTTTGAATATACGCTCGCTGTTGCAAGCGTTGCGATTGGATGGTCAGGTTATCTCAATGATGCTCTGATTGCGCTACACATAAAATTACCTGAAGCACTGTTAAAAAATCCACTGGAAGGCGGGATGATTAATTTACCCGCCGTATTAATTATTGCATTTTTGGGTCTCTTACTTTCTATCGGAATGAAACAAAGCACGCGTTTTAATGCACTGATCGTCTTAATTAAACTGATTGTCATCGCTATTTTTATTGGTATTGCTGCAAAACATGTGAATTTAACCCATTGGCAAAACTTTTTTCCCTTTGGTTATAAAGGCATTTTTCAGGGTGCAGCACTGGTATTTTATGCCTACATTGGTTTTGATGCCCTTTCAACAGCCGCTGAAGAAACGGTCAACCCGCAGCGTAATCTTCCCATTGGGATTTTATTATCTGTGAGTATTTGCGCTGTCATTTATGTGGTTGTTTCCGGATTATTAACAAGTATCGTGCCTTATACAACACTCAATGTAAAAGCGCCGGTAGCCGATGCTGTTTTATTGCTGGGTTATCCGATTGTGGCGGGTATTATTGCAGTCGGTGCAATTGCTGGACTCACCAGCGTCATGTTAATTATGTATTATGGTTTAACACGCATTATCTTAGCCATTTCTCGAGATGGCTTATTGCCTGCCTTATTTTCAAGGGTCAATAATCGACGCAAAACACCTATTACGACTATTACTCTCACAGGCATCATTATTGCTGCCATTGCAGGTTTTGTGCCGTTAAACGATGCGGCAGAACTCGTGAATATTGGCACACTCGCTGCATTTACCATTGTATGCGCCGGTGTGATTTTACTGCGCTCTACCAAACCCAAGATGCCGCGACCGTTTAAATTGCCGTTTCATCCGCTGATTCCACTGCTAGGTATTATTTTTTGTATTTCACTCATGTTAAATCTTCCAGAAATCACCTGGATTCGATTTATTCTTTGGATCATCTTAGGTTTTGTTATCTATATGATGTATGGCTATAAACATAGCCTCCTCAATAAAAAACAGCCCTAGTTTATTTAATATTTATCAATGAGTTAATCTATTCTCTTTTTTGATAATCTTAAAATAATGTTTGTGATAATCATCCATCTCTTGTATAATGCTTGCACACAAAACGAGCATTATAATAAGATTTAATCACATGGCCTGGACATTTATTACCCGATGCTTTACCCACCCCAAAGAATCCTGTAAGAAATTTGCGCAAAAAATGTCGGGGGGAGCCAAAATTGCTTTTGGTTTTGGAAAACTCCTCGGCATGACGTTTTCTGGGGTTTTTACCCTTCAAAAAAATAGCGAATTTGCTAATGATTCTTTTAAAAGACCTCATATTTTTGGTATGAAATCAATACCTTTTATTAGCACAGCGGTAACTTTTGGCGTAGCTGTTTTCTCAACCAATACAGTAACTCGATTTTTTCCTGCAATACGGAAAAAGGAAAATCAAGAGGAGCAAAAAGATCAACAAGATACGTTTGAAAATGATGCCAGAACTGAAGAGAATTCTTATACAGAAAGATTCCTTACAGCACCTCCTATTGCACATCAAAATTCTTTTAAAGGTTATCAAAAAATTAATTTATCTGAAGATAAACTTAATATTTTAGATGCACACAAACCTAAACCGCCTTCTCGTTTTCATCCTAATGTCTCAACAAAAAAAATAAACATTTTTTTATATAGGGCAATCAATGGAGTCATAGCACCGTTTTACTCTCTCGGCGGAGGGTTAGCAACTCTCTTAGGAGTGAATGCTGTCGCAAGTTATATTATTGATAATGATAAAGACACTTGCAAGCAAGATAAAATAGATGTGGCCACCTGTATTTTATGGGGAGCTTGGGGATATTTGATGGCTTCAACTATGTGGTCATTCTTTACCTACAATGACCCAAATATAAGGCAATATACTATAAAATTACTCATGGAACGACGCTTATTTGATAAAGAAAAAGGTCGCTTATTTATTGATGACTGTGATGAATTATATGATGAAAATGGCAATTTATTGCCTCTATATGCTCAAGATAGTAGGTTATTTCAGAAAGATTCTGAACGTTATGATCAAGACCACAATCCTTATGAACTTTGTGTATTGCAAGGAAATATGCAACGTCTTCAAAAGGGTAAATTGTACATAGCCAAAGATGAGTACTTAATAGAAGATAAAGAAAGTAAAGAAATTAAATATATAAAAATTGCTTGTATTAAATATAAAGTTATCACTCCTGACAAAAGTTATGCGGAAGGTCAGATAAAAAGTAACGAATTAAAAAGAGCAGAATCTATCTTTTTCTTTAATCAATTCCTAGAGGGAGATACTATCGATTTATCTCAATTACAACTTATCTTGTCAGATTTATTACGAATCACCGCCAAAAGAGGCCATACCTATCAAAAACAAAATTATGATTATGAAGGCCGATTATTCACTGATGGGATGAAATTTGATCAGGATTACCAATCATTCTCTCATGACAAAGAAATAATAATGAAATCTGGCTGGCGTTACATAAATGGCAGCAACTATCTTAACACTATTTTAACTTCTGCATTGGGCTCATTTTTTATAGATTACACAAACCCTTTTTTAATCACGCTTATTATTAAACAATCTTGTCATATCATCCAATTTAATTCTGAACCATCGCTTGATAAAAAATATGTTAAAACAATTGCTTTTCTGAATGCTTCCGCTAATTTTATCGTTACAATGATGATGAGTCTTGGCGCAAGTTATGATAAACAAGAAAAAGAACGTAAAAATAAAAAGGAAGATAAAAAAAATACCACTTCAGAATTTGGTTGTCTTGAAATTCCTTTGATGATTACTATACTATTGAATGACCTCATTGTAGGAGCAAGCACTTTTATTGCATGTGTCCATATTCCTAAATGCGTAGCAGATAAACCTGAATATAATACAAACATTATTACTCTTGTTTTGAGCGCAATAGCATTCTGTTTCGCAGTAAGAAATCAATACATACTTGATCATGCGGCTTTCGACCAAGAAGAAGGGTATCGTCGAAAAAAACGTGAAACCCGAGAAACGGCTTCTATACTACAATCTATTACTCTTGACGGAAAACCGGAAGAAGAGCAACTTCAATTAAGATCTAACAAAAAATTAGCGGCTATTTCTTTAGAAAACTTATCTTCGACACCTTCTCAGCATGAACAAAAAAGCCCTCGTGCTTATATGGAACTTTCCGATGAAGATCCTCACTCTATAGCTAAAAATAATAGTACATTTTTTTACAGAAACGAAAAGAATAAAAGTAGAATTGATGAACAACACCCGAGATCACGAAAATGTTGTTCCGTTATGTAATTTTTAAAAAATCCAAATCATTTATAATACAAATTCACTTTTGACTGAATCGGTTTTTCTAAATAAGCCGTAATATATCGACCCACTGCAATTAATTTTTTTAAATCAACGCCTGTTTTAATGTTTAATCCATTTAACATATAAAGCACATCTTCTGTTGCAACATTTCCCGTCGCACCTTTTGCGTATGGACAACCACCAAGACCTGCAACAGAACTATCAACCGTTCGCACACCCAATTGCAATGCCGCATAAATATTCACAAGTGCCTGGCCATATGTATCATGAAAATGCACTGCAATATTTTCTATCGGAATTTTTTTCATGACAGCTTTAATCAGTGTTGTAGTTTTATTTACCGTACCGATACCAATCGTATCTCCTAAAGAAATTTCATAACAACCAAAACCCATTAATTTTTCTGAAAGTGCACTCACACTTTCAGGCGAAATTTCCCCTTCATACGGACACCCAAGCACACACGACAAATAACCACGCATCCGGATATGATGTTTTTTGGCAGCTTTGCCAATTTCACTGATTTTTTGTAAACTTTCAGCGACTGTGCAATTGGTGTTTTTTTTACAAAAAGTTTCAGAAGGTGTGGTAAACACTGCAATTTCTTTAACACCGGAAGCCCGTGCTGCATCAAATCCTTGCATATTGGGCACTAACACCGGATAAGAAACCGATTTTTTTTTATGGATGGCCTGATAGACTTCTGCATGATCAGAGAGTTGCGGCACCCATTTCGGTGAAACAAAACTGGTCGCTTCAATCACACTGAGCCCCGTTTCAGATAATTGATTAATGAATTCAATTTTGATGTGGGTAGGAATAATGTTAGCTTCGTTTTGCAAACCATCCCGCGAGCCTACTTCAACGATTTTTACAACTTTTCGATCTATTTCCATAAAGGTGCTCTCTTTTCTAAAAAAGCACTTAATCCTTCTTTAGCATCATCACTTGCACGCATATGCGCCAAATGTTTTGCGGTAAATGTGATTAATTTATCAGAATAAAATTCCTGTGTGACATGCTGAATTAATTTTTTCGCTTCAGACAATGCATGCGGACTATTTTTTAAAAGCGTCAACGCTAATTCGGATCCTGTTTTTGATAATTGCTTTTCTGATACAACCTGTTGCACCAATTGCAATGAAAGCGCTTCTTTTGCAGAAAATTTTTCAGCTGTCAGATAATAATAACGCGCCGCGCGCTCACCGATCAATGGAATGATGTAAGGACTAATCACGGAAGGTGTTAAACCCATTTTTGCTTCAGAAAAACAAAATGCGGCATTGTCTGCTGCAATCACTATATCACAACATGCAATCACACCTAAACCACCGCCCATGACAGCGCCTTGCACCAAAGCAACCACGGGTTTTGGAAATGTGTAAATCGTTTTAAGCAAATTTGCCAATTGCATGGCATCTTGCACATTTTCATCTTCTGAACATTTTGCTATTTTTTGCATTGCAGCAATGTCAGCACCCGCACAAAAATGCGCGCCATTTCCTTTTAAAATAACCACACGTATTTTTTTATTTGATGCAATGTCTTCTAAAATTGCTTGCCATGCTTGCAAAAGCGTACCATCTAAAGCATTGCGTTTTTCTGGGCGATTCAGCGTGATAATACTGATTTCATCTTCATAACTGACAAGAATAGGTGATTGAGATGTCATAGCATCACATCCTAAATAAACCAAATTGGGTCGATTCAATCGGTGCATTTAATGCGGCAGAAAGCGATAGACCTAAAACACGGCGCGTATCCAATGGATCAATCACACCATCATCCCACAAACGCGCACTGGAATAATAAGCATGCGCTTGCTTTGCATATTGTGCCAAAATCGGCGCTTTTAATGCATCTTCTTCTTCTTTCGTCCATTTTTTTTCTAAGCGTTCTTTTTTTTCACGTGTGACTTGCGCTAAGACATTGGCGGCTTGTTCACCACCCATGACCGCGATTTTAGCATTCGGCCACATCCACAAAAAACGGGGATCATATGCACGTCCGCACATGGCATAATTGCCAGCCCCATAACTGCCGCCAATAATCACGGTTAATTTCGGCGCTTTTGCACACGCAACGGCTGATACTAATTTAGCACCGTGCTTTGCAATTCCTTCAGATTCATATTTGCTGCCGACCATAAAACCTGTAATATTTTGTAAAAAAATCAGCGGGATTTTTCGCTGACAACATAATTCAATAAAATGCGTTCCTTTTAATGCAGATTCTGAAAATAAAATGCCATTATTGGCAATGATGCCCACCGGCATCCCATATAAATGTGAAAAACCACAAATAAGTGTCTTACCATATTGCGCTTTAAATTCATCAAATTCTGATGCATCGACAAGACGTGCAATCACTTCACGCACATCAAAAGGATAGCGGGGATCTGCAGGAATAATGCCGTATAATTCGCTTGGATCAAGCAACGGATCTTTTACTTCACGTAATACCAACGATATTTTTTTCTGATAATTTAAATTAGACACAATCCGGCGAACTATTTTTAAAGCATGTTCATCATTATTGGCATAATGATCAGACACTCCTGAAACACGACAATGAACATCCGCACCACCTAATGCTTCTGCAGTCACCACTTCACCTGTGGCTGCTTTCACAAGCGGCGGGCCTGCTAAAAAAATAGTGGCTTGATTGGCAACCATGACAGATTCATCCGCCATCGCAGGTACATAAGCACCGCCTGCCGTACAAGATCCCATTACAGCTGCAATTTGTGGTAAGCCTCTCGCTGACATATTCGCTTGATTATAAAAAATGCGGCCGAAATGATCGACATCTGGAAATACTTCATCTTGTTTTGGTAAAAACGCGCCGCCCGAATCCACCAAATAAATACACGGCAATCGATTTTCTTCAGCTATTTTCTGCGCGCGTAAATGTTTTTTGACGGTGATGGGATAATAAGTGCCGCCTTTGACTGTTGCGTCGTTCACAATCAGCATGCATTCGGTACCGTGAATTTTTCCAATCCCCGTGATAATGCTGCCAGCAGGAATTTCATCTTCATATAATTCAAAGCCAGCGAGACTTGATAATTCTAAAAAATCAGAACCCGAATCTAATAATAATTGAATGCGATCACGCGGTAATAATTTTCCGTGTTGTCGATGACGTTCACGCGCGGTCTCATTGCCGCCTTGGTAAATAGCATTTAATTTTTCTTTTAAGTCGCGTACTTGCTGCTGCATGACATCCGCATTACGTTTAAAAATGTCACTGCTTGGATTTAACTGGGTTTGGTAAGATGACATTGTCGATTACACTCCCTCTTCAAACAATTCTCTGCCAATCAACATACGGCGAATTTCGGATGTGCCTGCGCCAATTTCATATAATTTTGCATCACGCAATAAGCGCCCCGTTGGAAATTCATTGACATAACCATTTCCACCCAAGCATTGAATTGCTTGTAACGCCATTAAAGTGGCTTTTTCTGAAGTATATAAAATAATACCTGCAGAATCTTTACGCGTGATTTGACCATTATCTGCCGCTCTTGCTGCTGCATACAAATAAGAACGTGCTGAGGTTAATCCAACATACATGTCTGCTAATTTCGCTTGAATCAATTGAAATTCACCAATCGCTTGACCAAACTGTTTTCGTTCATGCACGTATGGCAATACAACATCCAAGCACGCTTGCATAATCCCAACCGGCCCTGCCGCTAAAATCAAACGCTCAATATCAAGCCCTTTCATCAACACTTTAGTGCCGTGATTGATTTCACCTAAAATATTTTCTTCCGGCACTTTGCAATTTTCAAAAACAAGTTCACATGTATTTGATCCGCGCATGCCTAATTTATCGAGCTTTTGTGCAGTTGAAAATCCCGGAAAATTTTTTTCAACAATAAATGCCGTGAGGGGATGATGCGAACCTTCTTTTTTATCCGTGCGCGCATAAACGACCAATATATTGGCATCAGGACCATTGGTAATCCACATCTTGGTACCATTTAAAATGTAATGATCGCCTTTTTTTTCCGCAAATAATTGCATGCTCATCACATCTGAACCGGCATTCGCTTCACTCATGGCGAGTGCGCCCACCTGTTCACCGCTGCATAATTTAGGCAAATATTTTTGTTTTTGAGCAGTGGTACCATTCAGACGAATTTGGTTAACACATAAATTAGAATGCGCACCATAACTTAAACCAACCGAAGCGGAAGCTCGGCTAATTTCTTCCATAGCAATCACATGTTCTAAATAACCCATCCCTGAACCACCGTACTCTTCTTCAACGGTAATGCCTAATAATCCGAGATTACCTAATTTTTTCCAGAGATCTTTAGGGAATTGATTATCATGATCAATGCGGGCAGCATGTGGTGCAATTTCATCAGATGCAAAACGGCGTACAGATTCGCGTAACAAGTCGATCGATTCACCGAATGAAAAATTAAGATACGTCGTCATGGCGTCTTGCCTTCTAACGAATGAATCACAGCTGCTAAAAATCGCGTGGCTTCTCCGCCCGTCACAGCGCGATGATCAAACGTTAATGATAATGGCGCAATGCGGCGAATTTCTATTTTGTCATTGATAGCGCGCACTTCATCACGCAATTTTCCACAACCTAAAATTGCAACCATGGGTGGCACAATAATCGGTGTTGCATAACGCCCTGCAATCGTACCAAAATTAGAAAGTGTAATCGTAGCGCCTTGTAAATCACTAGGCGCAATCGTTCGTGCACGCACTGATTTTTTAAATTCATCAATTTTAGCGCGCCACTCATCCGATGTTGTGTCAGCCGCATTTTTTAAAACAGGAACAAATAATCCTTCTTCGGTATCCATTGCAAGACCGATATTCACTTCTGTATGTAGACAACGCTCTATATTTTTCCCATCATACCAAGCATTCAAAGCAGGCTCTGCTTTGACGGCAGAAAGTACCGCTTCAATCAAACGCCCCGTAAAATCACCCTTTTTTATCGTGACAGATACATCAGCATCATCAATAATCGTGACGGGAACAATTTCTTGGTGAGATTCAGTCATCGCCATCGCCATAAAACGTCTGACACCGTGCAAACTTTCCATTGAATTTGATAATTTTGGTTTTTGCGTCGATGCTTTTTTGACATCGTCCGCGATAATTTGACCGCCGCTACCACTGCCGATCACGGTATCTAGATTGACATTTAATTGTTTGGCCAGTGCGCGTACTGCAGGCATTGCTTTCGTCACCGATGTAGTTTTTTTCGCAGCCCCAATGATCATGCCGCCTTCATCTAATATAGCGGTACTTTCTTCTAAACTGCCGACCACCGTGCCTTTATCTTTTACAGCCGTTTCTTCATTTCCTTCAAATGCGACTAATGGTGCGTGTGTTTGAATAATATCGCCCTTATTGCCGTATAATTTAGCGATTTTTCCAGCGTGAGGCGCTGGCACATCCACCACTGCTTTAGCCGTTTCCATACTGACCATCGGTTGATCGACTTTAACAACATCACCAACTTTAACATACCATTCGTGAATTTCACCTTCAGCTAAGCCCTCTCCTAAATCGGGCAAATGAAATATTTTCATGCAAACTCCATTGCGCGTATTACCGCTTCAATAATTTGATTTTCATTCGGCAAATAAAATTTTTCTAATCGTGCATAAGGCACGATCGTATCATACCCTGTTATGCGTTGTACGGGTGCTTTCAGAAACATAAGGCCTCGTTCTGCTAACTGCGCAGAAATATCAGCGCCCACTCCACCCGTTTGTGCTGCTTCATGGATGATAACACAACGCCCGGTTTTTTCGACTGATGCCAGAATAGTTTCCATATCAAGCGGTTTGATTGTTGCAAGATCAATCACCTCAGCACTCACACCACTCTCTGCTAATTTTTCTGCAGCAGAAAGCGTCTCTTTAACCAGAGAACCCCACGTGACTAATGTCACATCATCACCCACACGTAATGTAAAGCAAACATCCAGCGGCAATGCTTTGCCATTGTCCGGCACTGCTTGCTTTGCCCATCGATATAAACGAGAAGGTTCAAGAAAAACGACAGGATCAGGATTGCGAATAGATGCCAACAATAAGCCATATGCACGCAAAGGCGATGATGGCATCACCACACGCAACCCTGGAATATGGGCGAATAATGCTTCAGTGCTTTCTGAATGATGTTCAGGTGCACGGATCCCAGATCCGTAGGGCGTACGAAAAACCACAGGACAACTCATTTTACCGCGCGTGCGATTACGAATGCGCGATGCGTGATTAATAATTTGATCAAGCGCCGGATAAATAAATCCCATGAATTGAAATTCAGCGACTGGTTTTAATCCTTCAATTGCCATCCCGATCGCAAGTCCGCCAATCATAGATTCAGCAAGTGGTGTATCGCGCACGCGATCAGGGCCAAATTCATCCAGCAATCCAACCGTTGCGCGAAATACGCCGCCATTTTTAGCAATATCTTCGCCCAACACAACCACATCAGGGTCAGCGCGCATTTCATAATGAAGCGCTTGATTGATGGCTTCAACTAACGTTATTTCTGCCATATTATTCTCCCTGTTTTTTTAATAATTCGCGTTGTTCTGCGTAACATGCGGGTAATGTTTCATATAAATGATCAAACATCGATAATGGTTCAATGGGCGGAAGTGCCACATATTCTTCTACAATTGCTTCTACTTTTCGAGTGCATTCTTCCAGCCACGCTTCTTCATCTTTCGATGACCAGGCGTGAATATTTTCTAAATAAGTGCGTAGACGCGTGATGGGTTCTTTTTTCCATTCATCTGTTCGCAAATTTTTGGGTTCGTAACGGCTCGCATCATCTGCCGTTGTGTGGTCCCCTTGCCGATAACAAATCATTTCAATTAAAGTGGGTTCCTGTTTGTCACGCGCTTTTTGTAATGCATCAGCGACCCGCGCACGCACTGCAATCACATCGTTCCCATCCACTTGTTCGCCAGAAAAACCTGCAGCTATTGCTTTTTGTGCAAGGGTTTTAGCAGCTGTTTGCTCACTTCTTGGCACTGAAATTGCCCATTGATTGTTACTGACGACAAATACAATCGGCAATTTCCAGACACCTGCCACATTCATGGCTTCATAAAAATCGCCTTCAGAAGTTGCACCATCCCCACAAACGGATAAAACTGCGCGTTTTTCTTTGCGAATTTTTAAAGCGGCCGCAGCACCTGCTGCATGTAAGACTTGAGTGCCAATCGGAACTGAATAAGGAAAATTGCTGCAAGGGTCTGCAAAAGTGTTGCCCCGCTCATCGCCGCCCCAAAACATTAAGATATTCACTGGATTCACACCGCGTTGTGCTAATGTTGCAACATCACGATAATAAGGCACAAAAATATCATCTTTCGGAATCGCAAAACCCATGCCGACAAAAACCGCTTCTTGACCGCGTGTTGAGGGATAGGTGCCCATTTTTCCAGTGCGTTGTAATGCAATGGCTTTGGTATCAAACACCCGGTTTAAAACCATTTGTTGATAAAGTTCGATGAGATCTTTTGGATTTTTAGCAAATGAAGGTGCGTCAGTCGCAAGCTCGCTTTGCTCATTTAAATATTGATAATAAGGAATTTCGAATTGGGCAACGATTTTCACTGAGCCAAACTCCTTTGCTTTTCAGGTAAGTGCGTATCAGGTTATCTTTCATGGAATATGACGTCAATACGTTTTAAAAATTTCATTTTAAGAGTTCCTTAAGAAAGATTGGATAGTATCTTTGAAAATGCATTTTATCCTAAGCTTAATTTTTTAAACCTGCATGGATGGAGGAATCACTCGTGTCTTTAAAAGAACCTACTTATCAATTCATCAAAATGTGCTTAGATGGTTACATAACAAATAAATCTGATAAAGAATCTGATTCTGAAAGCAAAAAAAACAAATGTCGTGAATTCTTAGCAACAATAGAAAAATATAAAGAGGATGATCAAAAATTATTAGATATTAGCATTGAGATCGGACATGAGGCTCACCAAAAACAATTAAACGGCACATACACTTCAGATTATTCAAATGCGCTTTTTGTTGTCATACATCTCATTCGCTCTGATGTCGATAAAGACATTTTAAGTTCCCGTATTCAAAGAGAAATGTATACCGATGATGAAAAAAATTCAGAAAGCAATAATGACGGTGTTCAGCAATTGTCTTTAAATACATCAAGAAAACGACTCATAGAAAATGAATTGAAGATTCATGCAGGAGAAGCGACAGATACTAATTTACACGCTAATATTGATACCAAAACACTCTCCCTCGCTTTTTTAGGTTGTTTCAATCCTTTATCTGAAAGATATGAGCTTGGCGGAGAAATGGAAAAGTTATATAAACCAAGCGGAAAATTAAAGATATTAAGCGCTGAGCTCTTCGAGTCAACAAAGAAAATATTCGGAATGCCCGTATATACAACAGGATATGAATTTCCTAAATCAAGTGTAGAAATAACACCCTCTGCCTCTTATAATTTTTGTCAACATATCCCCTCTGCTTGGCAAACAGATTTTGCTGTGAAATATTTTCAGGAAAAATTCTCAACATCGATAAAAATTCTCTCAAATTCAAATAGGGGAATTATAGATCCTACGACGAATGACATGGTTGAAGAGATGAAGAATACACCTGCTTCATCTCCTCTCAATAGAAGCGCTCCTTTAACAATAAATACGTCCGCTGAGATAAAGGATATAATTGCTGGCGAAAAAGATGAAAAACAATGCCTTCCCACTCTTAATATGGGCGAAATCAGAAAAACTCATTATCACATAGAACACTACCTAAAACTGCCTAATTTAATAAGAGAAGAAAAAAACTCTCTTCAATGGCTAGAAGAAAAATTATTAAGCAATATGCCTCAAGCAGAGAAAATTTTTGCAATAGGGAATAAAGCAAATGAACTTCAATCAAACGGAGCTGTGAACGCGCGCTGTTTAGAAATATTTTATTTAACGCTTCATGCTATTCGATCAGAAGTAAACCCTGCTAGCTTGAAAAACATTATCAACAAAAAGAAATTTGAATTAAATAATAATCGTACCTTAGCAGCGGAGCAGTTCAGTAAAAGTACCCAAGAACTTGAGATTTACATAACTTATAAACTTATTCATGATAACATTAGACAACTTGGATATTTAGGCAATTTAGCACCTTATGCTGAGCTAAAGAAAGATAAAAAAGCAAAAATATATTCGTCGATTTCTAAAAATGAATATTTGACATTAAGTCCCTCAAATGTTTTGCAAGATAGCTTTATAGAAAACTATCGAAAAAAATATGCGGTTGATTATTTATTAGATCGAATCACTCTATTTGAAGAACTTCTATCAAAAAAAGACGATCTTTTAACTCGGGAAAACTTAGGATCTGATGCAAATGATATTGAAGTAGAAATTAATAGGCATATCGATTCTGATAAATTGCGTGTTTCTCCCCTTAAAACAAGGCTTGATGAGTGCAGAAAAAAAATAGAAAAACTTCCCCAGAAAAAAGTAACAAGTCCAAGTAGTCATGCCTTAGTATCCGCCACTTTACAGCAGACGCCCTCAACCGTCGTTCATCTTGGATCAACTCATCAGAATGAGGAACCCCCACTGATCCCTGAACAGAAACAAGAGGAAAATAATGAAGAACAGAATGAAGAACAGGATGAGAAAATACTGGGAGAATTTCTTGACCAGCAGAAATGGGGTTCTGGTATTCCCGAAAGTACTCGGGTCAAAACTTTCCTGGAAAAAAGCGATCATTGTGAGCGTTTAAGTTCCATGTGGGAAACCTTTACTGCTCAGAGGCCCGACAAACAGGATGTTGATTATTTTGATCCAGCGATACAACGGTATACTAGATCTTCATAAATGGAGTTAAAAATAAATCTTAATTTAAAAAATTGATCATTATAAATACTTATTATGCCCGGTTTTCATGTTAAAATAATAATAAGCAAGCGTTTTCATGGACAGGGCAATTCATACTCACTGCCATCTTCGCTTTTTAAAAGCGAACCCCAGGGACTGACCCGTTGATAAGCGACAGCAACTTGGAAACTGGAGTGAGCTATGAATTGTCAGGCACGATCATTCATCTGCTTTCTGCTGCTCGCGCTATCATTGGCTGCATCATCCAAGATAGCAGCGAATACTTTCGCTCCGCCGCCCTATTATGCTAAAGACTCTTTTGATAACAATCATCCATCAATCGATACACTGCCTGTTGCAGAAAAAAATTATCGAGAACTACAAGGGATCCTCCCTATTTATCAAGATGCAGTTCTGCATCCATGGCCTTTTGTCCCTAATACCCAAAAATTAAAATATGGCGTACATAACTCATCCGTCCCCTTATTGCGCGCACGTTTAGCAGGAAGTCATGATTTAGTCATGACTTATGATCTTAACAACCATTTTTTTGATGATGAGCTTGAAGCAGCTGTCGAAAAATTTCAGCGTCTGCACGGTTTGAAAGTGGATGGAGTCGTCGGTAAAGCAACTTTAGATGAACTGAATGTGCCAGCAGCTGTTCGTTTGAATCAAATTGAAGTGAACATGCAGCGCTGGAAAGAATTATCGCCCCAATTAAGCGATCGATTCATTATGGTGAACGTGCCTGATTTTGAACTTTACGTATTTGAAAACAACATAAAAGTCTTAAGCATGAAAGCAATTGTGGGGAAACCTGATCGGCAAACGCCAGAACTGACTTCCCGTGTAACACGCTTAGTGTTTAATCCGCCTTGGAGCGTGCCGCCCATGATTGCTAAAAAAGATATTGTGCCTAAAGTGCTTGATAATCCGGATTATTTAGATGAAATGCATATCCGCATTTTTACCCGCCAAGGAGATCCTTCCGAAGAAGTGAATCCCTATGAAGTGGATTGGTCAGCCGCTAAAGAAAATGGTTTTCCCTACTATTTTCGTCAGGAACCCGGCATGGATAATGCATTAGGCATGGTGAAATTTGAATTTCCAAATTCAAAAAATGTGTATCTGCATGATACCCCAGCCAAAGAATTATTTGACCAAGATATTCGTACCTTTAGTTCTGGTTGTATCCGCTTAGAAAATCCGTTTGAGCTGGTCGATTATTTAATGAAAAATGATCCTAAGTGGGATGAAGTCCGCATGCAAGACTTGTTAGATTCGGGCAGAACAGCTTACGTCAAAGCCACCCGCCCTACTCCCATTTTTATTACTTATATTACGGCATGGGTCGATGAGAATGGCGAAATTAATTTTCGTGATGATGTGTATGGGAAAGATAGTCAAATGGAATGATTTGTTTTAATCTATGTTCCATTTTTAAGATAAGTCACAGGGAAGGTGAAACACCTTCCCTGCTTTTTGCAATTTACTTCTTCTTCTTTTTGCTTTTTTTCTTAGTGGCCATGGTATATCTTCTCCTTAAGATAAGTTAAAAAAATAAGTCCAATCACTTTGGACAATTTTCATTATATACCTTTATTTTGATTTGTGAATACTTTGATGAAATTCATTAAATATTTTAGAGGGCCTTTATGAACAAGCAAGCCAAGCCGCTTTACTTTCTTCCGGCAAATCTAGAACGAATTTCTCAATCGGCATAATTTGTTTTTCCAGATCAGGCAGCATCGTGATAGCAAATTGGCGCAGCAGTGCTTTCACCTGAGGTGACTGCAAAATGGTTTCTTCCGTATATTTGTTCCGCTGTAAGCGCAAAATCGTTTGAATAGCATCGAGAGCATAATCGCGAAAATCTTGCATAAAATGCCTATAATCACGCGCATTTAATTGTTGAATAGCTTGATCAATCATTTGTTCTCGATAAGACACATATGCCCTTCGAATTTTTCGGATGATGGCTTGCGATTTTTGGATTTCATGATTTGCTTCAACTATTTTGCGGTTCTTTACTGCTACTTTCTCTTGGTTTCCTTTTGGAGACTGATAATCATTTTTAAGAGCACTTAAAAAATAGGCCGCCAAGTTATGCACCTTCCCCTCTTGATAATTTTTGGAAGACTCAATGACCGCTATTTTTTCCAAGATAAATTCGCGTCCATATTCATCCATGGCCTCTTTTGCTTGTAAAGAGGATAAACCGAAATCTTCCACCAGCTGATTGAGTAATTCATCTGACGGTGTCTCAGAGAGCTCAGAAGAAGCCTTGCCGCCCAGGCGAACTTTCTTCGCGCGTTCCTTCAAACTAAAACGTACCTTAACCACTTGCCGTCCTTCGCGTTGAACTTCGGGCTCTACAATTAAATCTGAATAGGTATTCACTTCTTCAACTGATTTATCAAGAACGCGCCGTTTAAAATCTCGAAAAATAGTATATTTGCTCGGCGGCACACCCATGAGTTTTCGAAAAATATCCATCGGAAACCATTTGGTAAACCCAAGTCCTCGGTAACGAATACAATTTTCATATAAGGCAAGCCCATAACTTGATTTAAAGCGGGATTGAATGAATAGATTAATTTTGCCAAACATCGTCGGTGAGTGGAGTAATTGTTTCATACGCGGTGAATATGCGTAAAGACAAATGGGCCCTTTTAAACTGACGCTAGCCAAAATGGAACTTGCTGTCCAATCTTCTTCGCCTGTCGTATCATTGACAACATTCCATTCAATCACCGTTGACAGTAATTCTTTTAAGGCCTCTTTGATGACCGCATGATTATTTCCCTGATAAGCAATCAAATTGCATAATTCTTTAACGGTAATTTCGTGCTCTTCTTTTAACATTAATTCTTGATAAGCATGATAAAGAAGCGCATTACTGATTTTGCGTTGCAATAAACTTAAGGTATTTGAACAATGAATCGTTGCAGCATGTTTTTTTAATTCATGCCCGCGTGATTTTTTTTCTAATCCCACATCCGTCACAGTTAATCCCATAAACGTCACGCATCCTTACCAAGAACGTCACATGTTATCCCATAAACGTCACTATTTTTCCCATAAACGTCACATTTCTATCCTATTAATATTTATTTTTCATTGCGTTATCTTGCACTAAACAAAAGATAAACATATATAAAACTATAAACACAACGTGGCAAGTGTTGTGTTTATTTAAATAATTTATATATTATGACACTAGTTGGATGATATATTAAGACGCAAGGTAATACAACTTAAGGAGCATACACATGAAAGTGATTGCTTTTCTCAACAACAAAGGCGGTGTTGGAAAAACAACTTGCAGTAGAACAATGGCAGAGTATTTGAGTAAAGTAAAAAAAACACCCACTTTAGCAATTGATTTCGATCCGCAATGCAATTTTTCTCATCAATATCTCAATATGGAAATTGATCCTGCAGCTCCTGAAGGATTAATGCCCCCTATTCATCCTGACTATCATGATAATGATCCTGATGATGAAGGTTGGGATGGACGAAGCAGTATTGCTGAAATTTTTTATGGCCAAGGTGTTGTGCCCTATCCTACTTATATTGAACATTTAGATTTAGCGCCAGGGCATGCTGAAAAATTACTTGCAGCAGAATCAGTCAGAAGATCAGAAGTAGTTGAAAAAGTACACAAACAATTAACTAATTTTTTATCATCTCCTGATGTTCAGGCTACTTATGATTCAGTTGTCATTGATACTGCGCCATCGAAAGGTCCATTAACGGTCAGTGTGATAAAAGCCGCGACCCATATTATTATCCCATCAGTCATGGAAGAGCAGCCGGTGCAAGGTATTTATGGCATGTTGCAGCTTTGGATGCAGGAATCACTTGCTCGAGAAAAATCGCGCCCTTTAAAATTGATTGGCATTTTACCCAATATGTTCAAACAGACGCGCTTGCATAAAGATATTTTAAAAAGTTTGCAGGATAATACGTCGCTGGGTAAATATATTATGCCAGTCAAATTAAGCCAACGAATTGTATTTGCTGAAATTGATTCAGAAGATGCAAATCCGCATTCTATATTTGATTACCAAGGTAGCCATGTCGCAAAGGACGAGGCTTTAGAAGTATGTGACTACATTGCAGAGAGGATATTTGCATGAGTAAAAGAAAACGTTTTGGCGTATCACAAGCACTCACGCGCGGCTTAAGTGAAACAATTGATGTTGTTGAAAATAATGCGGGAGTTTTTCGGAATGTCATTCTGCCGCTATCACGCATTGAGCTAGATCCTGATAATCCGCGTAAATTAGCGGTGTCTTTAGAAGATATTCAACAGGGAATTAATAAGGGTGATGCAGCTCTTTCGCAAAAATTAGCAGAAGTTGAAAAATTAAAAGAACTTGCGGAGACTATTAAAACGAGCGGCGTGATCAATCCTATCGTCGTTTATAAACGCGGCGAACATTATCGCGTGGTTGCAGGAGAGCGCCGATGCTTAGCATCAATTTTGGCGGGAAAACAAGAAATTGATGCACGTGTTTTTAATGAAAAACCGAAAGGGTTTGAGTTAAAACTGATTCAGTGGATTGAAAATACCGCGCGGGAAGATTTAACACTGGATGAAAGAATAGGTAACATTGCCGACATTATTCGTGAGTATCAAGGGCAACTGAAAGGTTCTGAATTAACAGCGACATTGCTTAAAAATATTATTGGGCTTTCTTTGCCTCAAGCGAGTTACTATCTTGCAGTCTTAAATGCACCCGATGATTTGAAACAGGCAATTGCTGAGGGAAAGATTAGCAGCTTGGACAAGGCGGCTATTATCGCAGGGATTGAATCAGTTGAATTACGCAGACAAGCATTGGCAGCATGTATTGAGGGCTATAGTTTGAAAGAGTTGCGCCGGATGCTTGTGGAAGCAAAAGCCGCTCAAAAAAAACATGCAATATTGCCATCGAAAAATAAGCCGGGCAGGGCAGTTTCACGCGTCAATATGGGGTTTACGTTGAATACCTATGTTGTAGAAACAATTGTATATGCTGTATTGGATCAACAGGAATTTAAGAAATATGCAGATGTGTTTTCTACCGTCAATTGGGCCCATTACGATCAAGCTGCTCGCGCTTTCCAGAAATTAATTGAAATTTTAGAACATGAAACAGTGAGATAAGTAAATGAATAAGAAAATTATGACTTCAATCAAACTGCAAAAATTGCTGCATTTTAAAATGCAGCAACGAATCATTGATGAGGGATATGGGATGCGTGGTAAGAGTAAATGGATTATCGAGGCAATTGAACGGTTTTTACATTTGCCAGATTATCCCTCTTTGGTGGATATTGCGAATGAAATGGAACAACTGACCGAGATAGTGAGTATTCGCCTTTCTGAGGACCTCATGAATCAATTAGAGCATGCTATTGTGAGTGTTCGCCGGCAATACCCAGCGATGGAAGGGGTAAAAAGCAATTTGATTCGTGCCAGTATTATGCAAAGATTGATTCGCGCATCATCAACTTCGGTGGCCGAATATTCAATAACTTATTGAAAAATAATAAATTAATAGGTTGTAACCTTTGTTGGGAGCAGTTTTGTACTAATAAATGTGACATTTATGGGATTTGTTCGTTGCTTTTTAGCGAGGTTCAAAGTGTGACATTTGTGGGATGAGCTCTAGTATCAATGATGTTCCATATGGAACATACTATTTTTAATTAAAACAATAAGTTATGATTATCTTTCAGTAATTACGCACACGGATATTTTTAATGAAGAGTACGTATAGACGCATTATTATTTTATTACTGATCGCATTCGTGGGTTCAGGTCAGGTATTTGCTATTTCCTCCGTGTCTAAATTTGTAAGCATTGCGGATATTCATTTTAATCCTCTCGCAGATTGTAAACCTTCTTTCAAATCTTGCCCGATCGCAAAGAAATTACGTATAGCAAATTATGAGGATTGGGATAAAATTTTTAATGAATATAGTGATAAGCAGTTGGCGAGAGCAGGACAGGATACGAATTATGCCTTATTTCAATCAGCATTCAATGAGTGGCAAAAAGTAAACCAACAAGAACATCCAAAGTTTGGTTTGGTTTTAGGAGATTTTTTAGTCCACGCATTTCGGACAAAATATATTGCTTATTCACACGATACTTCCAGATCAGGATATGAGGCATTTGTTAAAAAAACATTGCAATTTATGACGAGCAAGATTAACCAAGCATTTCCTGAAACGGATATATATGCAGCGGTTGGTAATAATGATTCTTATACGGGGGATTATTCGAGTGTGCCTGATGGATCTTTTTTCCAAGATACAGCGCGAACGTGGTCTATTTTAATTCATAATACAGATAATAGGGAAAATTTTATTCATGATTTTCCGGAAGGCGGTTATTATGCCGTATCATTACCGCATCATAAAAATCAACGTATTCTGGTATTAAATACCGTGCTTTTTTCTGCAAAAGCGCGTGGTGTGCATGTAGATCAAGCGGCTAAAAAAGAATTGGCTTGGCTCCATCAACAATTAATGTTAGCCGCCAAAGAAAAGCAAAAAGTCATTTTAGCCTTTCATATTCCTGTTGGAATTGATGTCTATGCCACGTTACAAACCAAGCTGACTTCCGTTGTCGTTTATTGGAAACCAAAATATAGCCAAGCGTTTGAGGCTGAATTAAAGAATTTTGCATCTAGCATTAAAGAAATTTTGCCTGCGCATATTCATATTGATGCTTTTCAAGTCGTAATGATCAATCAGCTCGGTGAAGTGCCTGTGAGTTTTACGCCATCTATCAGCCCCATATTTGGCAATAATCCTGCTTTTAAGGTATTTAGTTATCATCCAGATACGCTTAATTTAACAAGATTTGATACGTATTTCTATCCGCTTAAAAAAGGGGAATATGCAGGATGGCGGAAGGAATCACAGGAAAGCACCACACTTTCTTCAGCAAGACTGCGTTGAGTGATATAATTATTGATAGGAATAGAACTTAAAGGATGGTGCGTATGTTATGGGTCGTTACTACCAATTCAAATACTTGTCGTATTTATCAGTTTGATAAACATCCTGCAAAAATAACCTTAGTTAAAGAAATCAACCATCCAGAAAATAAACTAAAAAGAGCCGATCTTGTGTCTGATCGACCAGGACGATATAAAACAGATGTAGCAGGGCAGGGTGCTTATGTGCCGCATACTGATCCTAAGGAAGTAGAAATTAATTATTTTTCAAAGGAAATTGCGGATGCTTTAAATCATGGCAGAACAACCCAACAATATAAAAAATTAATTATGATCGCACCGCCTCATATGATAGGTTCTGTACTTCAGCATTTAGATAAACATACACAAGATTTAATAGTGAATGATATTCAAAAAGATGTAATGCATTTAGCACAGCATGAATTATTAGATTTTTTGAAAGTTCATGCGCAATATGAAAAGAACTAAGATATAAAAATTATAAAAGAAATTAATGTAGTTGATCATCCTTGAGATAAATCAATTTCTATCTGTATCTATTTTTTAATTTCCCAGCAGCTAATGATCGCCGGAGGAATTTCTGATAACTTTGCCCATAAAAAGTCTTCTGGGAGTTCACCTATTTTTGCGATGGGTTCAACAAATCCGCTCATGACAAATCCAACGCTAAATAATTCGTTAAAAAGCATACTTAATGGTCGGTGGAAACAAATCTGTTTAACGGGTTGGTCAGGCTTAGAAAAAATTTCAAATGTTTCTGGTTTTATATAACGGTTGGGCAAAAGCAATTGATTCTGATCCATATGTTTTTTTAAGTGTTCAATTTCAACAAGACCTGAATTAAAACAAGGATGTGGGACTGAAAAAATAAATTTGCCTTTCGGGGCGAGTAATTTTGGTAAAGAAGCCATTAATGGAGTAATTGTTGACATATCATGTAATACCATTGAACTAATAATTCGATCAAACTTGCCTGCATCAGCCAATGTATTGAGTTGGCTTTCGTCAGTTGCATCGATCACTTGATAATCAATGGATAATCCTTTACTTCGTTGTTTCGCCTTATCAATAAAAACTTCGCTAAAGTCGGCTGCAACAACACTTGCACCGATTTTAGCAAACAATCGAGCGAGAGCACCATTACCACAACCGATATCTAAAATTCGCATACCTTTTGTAGCAGCCGTCCATTTTATGAAAGTGGGGAATAAAAAAGTACGATGGAAAATATCGCCCTCTTGATAAGATTCATCCCACCAATCTGCTAATTTATTCCATAGTTCTTTTGTTTTATTGTGCAAAATTATTTTCTCCCAATTAAAACCATTAAAGATGGTGCATCATTATCACTGCTTTAAATTCTTAGCGGGCTTTTTAAATAACACGATATATTTCCCATACCCTCTTTTTTCTAAATCTTCAACTGGAATAAATTGAAGCGCTGCGGAATTTAAGCAATAACGTTTATAGGTGGGTGGTGGGCCATCATTAAACACATGGCCTAAATGCGACTGGCCATTTTTTGAAATGACTTCTATCCTGGTTGTAAACCAGCTTTTATCTTCTTTCAAAATAATATTATTCGGTTCTAACGGTTTGGTGAAACTTGGCCAACCGGTTTTAGAGTCATATTTGTCATTGGAACTAAACAACGGTTCTCCCGTCACAATATCGACATAAATCCCTTGTTTTTTATTGTCCCAATACGCATTATGATAGGCAGGTTCCGTCTCTTTTTCTTGAGTGACCTGATATTGTAGCGGAGTCAGTTTTTGTTTAATTTCTTCATTGCTTGGGCGTGTATATTGATTTTCTGCAAGAGCCGCAAAAGAAAGAAGTAACAAGAAACTACTGATTATTTTTAATAGCGTGATCATATGAATACCTTTTAGGAATTAGAACGTATAAGGAGGTCGCTATGCAAAGTGTTTATCGATTTATTGTAGTCCTTATCTTAACGATTTCAACTACTCTTTATGCAGCACAAAATAGCACAGCAACTTTTGCAGCCGGCTGTTTTTGGTGTGCACAGCATGATTTTGATCAAGTGCCAGGTGTTGTCAAAACCATTGTTGGATATACAGGTGGTCAAATAAAAAATCCAATGTACAGGCAAGTTTCTGCGGGCGGTACAGGTCATTATGAAGCGATTGAAGTGATTTATGATCCCAAAAAAGTCAGCTACACACAATTACTGAATGTTTTTTGGCATAATATCGATCCAACAGATTCTCACGGCCAATTTTGTGATAAAGGGGACCAATACCGGGCTGCTATTTTTTATCATAACCCAGAAGAAAAACAATTAGCCGAAAAAAGTAAAGCCGAATTGCTGCATTCAGGTCGTTTCAAAGAAATTGTCACACAAATTTTACCGGCTAAAAGATTTTATCCTGCTGAAGAATATCATCAAAACTATTATCAAAAAAATCCAGTTCGATATAAATTTTATCGATATCATTGCGGGCGCGATCAACGGTTAAGAAATATTTGGGAAAAGAGGCACTAAATGAAGACACGCCCCGTTTATATTGCAGGAAGCATCCGAACACCTTTTGTGAAATCACTGACACATTATAAAGACCTCAGCACACAGGAACTGATGACTATCGCTTTAGAAGCATTAATAAAAAAGATGCATTTAAGCGGCAAGGTGTTGGGGGATGTGAGTCTCGGTGCTTTAATGAATCACTCGGCTAATTGGAATTTAGCGCGTGAATGTGTTTTAGGTACATCCCTTGATCCTCATACGCCTGCTTACACGTTACAACGAGCATGTGGTACCAGTCTTGAAGCAACTTGGAACATTGCACTTAAAATTGCACATCATCAAATTGATAATGGCATTGCAGCAGGGGTTGATTCAAATAGCGATATGCCGATTGAAATACAAAAATCATTAGCAAAAAAACTCATTGCATTAAAACAAGCAAAAAACTTCAAAGAAAAAATAAAAATTTTTGCTTCTTTAAGGCCTTCTGATTTTAAACCTGTATTTCCAACGGTGAGTGAACCAAGAACCGGTCTTTCCATGGGAGAACATTGTGAAAAGATGGTACAAGAATGGGGAATTACACGTGAAGCACAAGATGAACTTTCACGAATGAGTCATGAACAGGGAGGAGACGCTTATGAAAGAGGATTCTATGAAGATTTAGTGTTTGAAGTGCAAGGCATCAAAAAAGACAGCATTATTCGCACGGATACATCACTTCAAAAATTAGCTAAACTTAAAACCGCATTTGATTTTACGGAAAAAGGAACATTAACAGCGGGAAACAGCAGTCCTTTGACGGATGGCGCTGCTGCTGTTTTTTTAACGTGTGAAGAGTATGCAAGCCAATTTCATTTTCCATTGCTCGCAAAATTTGTTGACGCAGAAGTTGCCGCAGTTGATTTTGTTCATGGGGAAGGATTATTAATGGCACCTACCATTGCGGTGAGTGAATTACTGAAACGTAATCATTTATCATTAACGGATTTTGATTTTTATGAAATACATGAAGCATTTGCAGGCCAAGTTCTTTGTACTTTAAAAGCCTGGGAATCTGCAGAATACTGTAAAAAAATTCTGCAACGTGATGCACCATTAGGTTCCATTGATCGAACTAAAATGAACATCAAAGGCGGTAGTGTGGCTTTAGGACATCCTTTTGCTGCTACGGGAGCCAGAATTGTAGGGACGCTTGCAAAAATGTTGCATCAAAAAGGCAATGGACGCGGTCTTATTTCAATTTGTACTGCGGGCGGTATGGGGATAGCCGCTATTTTGGAAGCTGTTTAGTATGACTTATAAATTGTTTGATATGTAAATAACATGTTAATAGCACTAAACTTACAAATAAATAAGCCAGTAAATAAAAATAATGCGGCGCAATGATCATTGCGCCAAAAAAAATAAATGCTTCTGCGCGTTCAATGAATCCTGGACTATAGTGAAATCCTTTCACGGATTGATTCGGTGTAAAAATACCGATGACTAAAAAAATAGTGACACAGAGATAACAGCTGCCCAGCATCATCAATATAGCTATAGCACGGTGCGTTGGATCTACTAAAAATAACCCCATCATGATAGAAAATTCAACGATACGATCTGAAATAATATCTAAAATACTCCCGAGAGATGATGTTTTATCAGTTATTCGGGCAACTGTGCCATCTAATGTATCTAAAAAACCAGACAATATCATCAAGATCAATGCTAATTTAGTAAAATCAAAGAAAAGCGCAGGCATCACTAAAATACCGGTGAGGCACGCAAGATAAGTTATTTTTTGTGGGAGTAAAGAAATTTTTTTGGCGATAGGATCTGCAAAATAATTTTGATAAATGGGCCGCACATAAGTTTCAAGCATAAGCATCCTCTTCCATGAACTAAGATTTCTTTTTCAAATTTTTATAAATCACGGGTAATAGAGAAAGCAAAGCAAGCGCTAATAAAGGCAATAAGATAGCTGGAGTAAAAATAATAGCAAGATCAGGTGCTTCTTCTTTTTGAAAAAGCACATGTAATCCATTGCCAACCATTACATAGATAAATGCGCCGGGAATAATACCGATGAATGTTGCACTGATAAATATTTTTAAACGAATTGATAATAAGGCAGCCATAATATTCACGACCCAAAAAGGAAATAAAGGGATGAGTCGGATCATCAGTAAATAATTAAAAGAATTTTCTTGTAAATTTCTTTTGAAATATATCCAATGCTTAGTTTTTTTTGCTAACCAGTCTTTAAGAGGGGTATGTACGGCAAGAAATAATAAAGCAGCACCCGCTGTTGCACTGATTACAACATACAGTGTTGCAATAGGGCCAAATAAAAATCCGCCCGTGATTGTAATGAGGGAAGCGCCTGGTATTGATAGGGTAACTGCCAATGTATAAATTAACATGTAAATGAATACAGCTGAAAAATAATTTTGGTTTTTCCATGCTAACCAAATATCTTGTTTAGATTTTAGCATCGAGAAACTGATATATTGATACCCATCAAAATAATAGAAACAAAAAAGCCCAATGATGATCAGCATCAAAGGGATCCAGCGAGTAATCTTTTTAAGAGTGCCTGACATTATTTTTTAGTCGCAGTCACAACAAAATCGACTTGTACTTCATCGGCAACTTCATCAGTACTCTTCCATTCTCCTTGTCCTACTTCAAAAGCCGTGCGTTTTAATTGAGTGGAACCTTTAATACGCACTTTATTTTTTGTGTTTTCTTCTTCTGTAAAGGTGAGGGTCACAGGTAAAGTTTTTTCTCTGATAGTGAGCGTTCCTTTAGCCTCATAAGTTTTATCATGAAGTTTCTCAAAAGAACTTGTTGTAAATATGACATGTGGAAAGGATTTTGCATTAAACCAATCTGTTGTTTTAAGCGTTTCACCAATATCGACGTAGGAAGTGCTAATGGAGGCTGTGTCAATTGTAATGCGCGCATGACTTTCTTTGAGGTTGTTCGGGTCAAAATAAATATCGCCATCAAAAGATTTGAATGTTCCTTTAGTCGGTACATTATTCATTTTACCTGTAAAAGTAATCGAACTTTCTTTGGGTACAATTTGCCAGGCGGGAACCGTCGCATATCCAATAAAAGGAAGAAAAGTCAGGATAAGTAGTAAGGCTCGAATATAAAATCGGGTCATGGTAACATCCTTTTGGACTATATTATAATCTCTAAATATACCACACCATATAAAAAATGAAGCGGATGACTTTTAGGATAAGCCCGTGCAAAACACAGCAAGAATCTTTCTTAAGCAGACTTCTTTGATTTGTGAAGGCAAATGGAACATTGACAATATTCCTGCTTTAAAAAAAGCATTTTTCCATATCACTTGGCCCGCAAGAGGCAAAATTAAAATAAACGGCCAATCTATCTCCAAAATGGATAGTGCGGGCGCATGGCTGCTCTGTCAGTTTTTAAAAACGCTCACAACAAAAGGTTTTACATTCGAATTAGAACAGTTTTCTGATGAAGCAAATCACCTCATTTCTCTGGTAGAAAAAGAAAGTATTAAGCCAAGCGATATCCCAAAAGAAATACCAACTTCTTGGCTAGCGAGTTTTGGTAAATTAGTTATTTTACAAGTAGAAGAGTTTTATGAATATCTTGCTTTTATCGGTAAATTATCTATGGAAACATTAAGAATCTTGCGCCAACCACTGCGTTTACGTTGGAGTTCGCTTGCAAATGGTATTGATAAAACAGGTTATGAAGCGTTACCCATTATTGGGTTACTTTCTTTTATGATTGGTGTGGTATTAGCCTATCAAATGGGTGTGCAACTACGTAATTATGGTGCCAATATTTTTATTGTGGATTTATTAGGTTTGTCAGTCCTCCGAGAATTTGGACCATTATTGACGGCTATTATGGTTGCAGGCAGAACAGGTTCTGCTTACACCGCGCAACTGGGTTTAATGAAAGTGAATCAAGAAATTGATGCGTTGAATACAATGGGGATCACACCGAGCGAATTATTATTGCTGCCAAGAATCGCGGGTCTTCTCATTGCCCTTCCTTTATTGACGATTTGGGCAGATATTTTTGGCGTCATGGGCGGAATGGCCATGGCCAATAATATGTTAAATATTTCCTGGCTTGATTTTTTGCATCGATTTGAACACCAAATACCTTTGCGTGCATTATTAATTGGATTAGGGAAAGCGCCTGTATTTGCTTTAATTATTGCAAGTGTCGGATGTTTTCAGGGAATGAATGTAAAAGGCAATGCTGACAGTATTGGTAAAAACACCACTAAAAGTGTGGTGTTGGCTATTTTCTTTATCATTGTCGCGGATGCCATCTTTTCCATTATTTTTAGTAAGCTGCGTTTATGACGATGCAAGCCTTAATTGAAATTAAACATTTAAAAACAACACTGGGAAATACGCCAGTGCATAAAGATCTTACCTTGTCTATTCAACCAGGTGAAATTTTTGCAATTGCAGGGGGAAGCGGTTCAGGGAAAACCGTATTAATTCGGGAAATGTTAGGTTTGCAGCGGCCAACTGCGGGTTCTATCCGTATTTTTAATCAAGAACTCACTAAAGCAACGCCGATAGAATTGCTCGCGATACAACGCCGTTGGGGAGTTTTATTTCAACAAAATGCGCTGTTTAGTTCATTAACTGTATTAGAAAATGTGTCATTTCCTCTCAAAGAACACAGCTTACTGAATGCGGAAACCATTCGTGATTTGGCATTACTAAAAATTTTGTTAGCGGGATTGCCTTTGGATGCTGCATTAAAATATCCAGCAGAATTGAGCGGCGGGATGCAGAAAAGAGCTGCTCTAGCTCGTGCTATCGTATTTGATCCAGAGTTACTTTTTTTGGACGAACCGACAGCAGGCCTTGATCCTAGCAACATCATGAAATTTGACGAACTTATATTAAACTTGCAGTCAACCATGGGTTTGACTATTGTAATAGTAACGCATGATGTAAAAAGTTTGAAACGTGTGGCCAATCGGGTTGCATTTTTGGGGGAGGGTAAAGTTTTAGCGGTAGGGACGCTTGACGAATTAATGCAAAATCCGCATCCGCTTATACAAACATTTTTTAATGAGTTATTGGATGCCTAAGATGGAAAGTAGCTATCATGGACACTAAAGTCAATTATGCTATGGTAGGCGCATTTGTTATCGTTTTGTTTTCAGCGATAGTGCTTTCTGTTATTTGGCTGTCTTCTGGTTTTTCTATCGACAAATATACAACGTATGAAGTCTTTATGCAGGAAGCGGTGACCGGTTTAAGCGTTGATGCGACTGTTGAGTATAATGGGGTGTCAGTCGGCACAGTCAAAAGTATTTCATTGAATCAATCAAACCCGCATTTAGTCGATCTTTTATTAAATATCAAATCAGATACACCTGTCACAGAAGGGACTTTTGCAAGTCTTAATACCCGAGGTTTGACAGGGATTACTTATATTGCTTTAAAAGATAAAAGTACAGACTTAAGGCCTTTAAAAGCAAAAGAAGGTCAACCTTATCCCGTCATTAAAACAGCGCCCTCTTTTTTTCTGCAACTAGATACGGCCTTAAGTAGATTGAATGATAGTGTGCAAAAAGTCAGTGAATCATTGCAAGCGTTGTTGGACAAAGATAATCTTCATTCTATTAAGGAAATTTTAGCGAACCTCGATAAGGTAACAGAAAATATCGTGCGCAATAATCAAAAATTAAGTTCTATTTTAACAAATACTGAGCGGGCAAGCCGACAACTCCCTTATTTTGTCGAAGCAAGTACTAGCACTATGCAGATACTGCAAGCTCAAACATTGCCTGAAACGAATCGCATCATGGTTAATTTAGGTGTTATTACCGAGAATTTAGCAGAATTATCTAGAGAACTTCAGCAAAATCCTGCTATTTTAATTCGCGGCCGTGAACAAATAGGGCATGGACCGGGGGAAAGATAAATGAATAAATTTATTTTTTTAACAATGTTATTCATTCCTTTTGTTATCACCAGTTGTTTTTCGCCGGTTAAAACTGAGCCGCAATCGACATATGTTTTAAATACCTTACCGTTGCCGCATGTTACGCCTTCTTATCGTAAAGTTGCTTTATTGGTGATGCGTCCTGAAGCTAATTCGTTATATCGTACTAAACAAATGGCTTATACTCTCATGCCATATCAAATTGCTTATTATGCGCATAATTCATGGGCTGAAAGACCGAGTGATATGCTGCAGCCTTTAATAGTAAAAACGTTACAAAATACGCGGCATTTCTATGTAGTTTTGACGCCCGCATCGATGGGCCATTATGATTATGTTTTAAATACAGAGATTGAAGAATTTTTGCAAAATTATACAGACTATACTCATTATCCCGGCGTATTTTATTTAACGGTACGGGCGCAGATTACCAATATGGCCACGAATAAAATTATCGCGACTCAAGAATTTTCGGTGAGTGAACCTATTTATCAAGAAACACCTTATGCAGGCGTGGCAGCTGCGAATACTGCAACCAAAAAATTATTGCGTGCGTTAGCCGATTTTTGTGTACGAAATGTGGGATAGCCTATTCCTCTTGAACAACCGCCTAAAACAATCGCATTTTTATCAAAATAGCCGTATAGTACGCTGCCAAAATAAATAATTAATATTTATCATCCTATGATCACCTTACGCAATTTAACCCTTCGTCGCGGCACACGTGTTTTATTAAGCGATGTTAATTGGACAATTTATTTAAAACAACGTATAGGCATTATTGGTGCGAATGGATCGGGTAAATCGAGTCTCTTTGCATTACTTTTAAGTCAACTCTCTGCCGATGAAGGCGAGATAGAAATTCCACGACAATTGACTTTAGCGCATGTTGCGCAAGAAACTCCAGGCTATAACCAATCGGCACTTCAATTTGTATTAGCAGGTGATACTCGATTGCAGGCGTTAGAAGAAGCACTTAGTCATGCGGAAAAAGAGCAAGACGGCATGCGCATCGCAGAACTTCACCAACAACTCAGTGAAGCAGATGCTTATACCGCAAAATCACGTGCAGCGGAAATGTTAGCAGGTTTAGGATTTTCCGAAGCAGAACAGCAGCAACCCGTCAGTTATTTTTCCGGAGGATTTCGGGTACGCTTGAATTTGGCGCGAGCATTAATGTGTCGTTCGGATGTTTTATTATTAGATGAACCCACCAATCATTTGGATCTAGACGCGGTCATCTGGCTTGAACAATGGTTGATGAAATATCCAGGGACACTACTTTTAATTTCTCATGACCGCGAATTTTTAGACCATGTCGTAGGGCATATTGCGCATCTTTCAGAGCAGCGCTTGGACCTTTATACGGGTAATTATTCAACGTTTGAAAAAACACGGGCTGAGCAGATTTTATTGCAGCAAGCCGCTTTTGAAAAACAACAAAAACAAATTGCTCATATGCAGCAGTTTGTTAATCGTTTTCGAGCAAAAGCCAGCAAAGCACGGCAAGCACAAAGTCGATTAAAGGCAATAGAGCGTCTTGAATTAGTGAATGCAGTGCAAATGAATTCTCCTTTTCAATTTCATTTTAAAGAACCGAGCCGATGTGCAAATCCATTAATACGGCTAGACGAAGCTAGCATTGCCTATGAGAATAAAGTGATTTTACAGAATGTCAATTTCAGTATAGGTCCTAAGGACCGTATTGGAATATTGGGGCCGAATGGCGCTGGGAAATCCAGTTTAATTAAACTATTGGCGGGAGATTTAATTCCTGCAAGCGGTGTATGTGAACGAAGCGCTGGATTAAAAATAGGTTATTTTGCGCAACATCAAGTAGATCAACTTTTACTGCCAGAAACGGCTCTTTATCACTTATGCCAAATTGCACCAAACGTTTATGACAAAGAATTACGAACCTATCTCGGTACCTTTGGTTTTATCGGCGATCGAGTCCATGAGCCGGTAGAATGTTTTTCAGGCGGAGAAAAATCACGCCTTGCATTGGCATTGCTTATTTGGAAGCGTCCGCATTTATTATTATTGGATGAACCGACTAACCATTTAGATTTGGAAATGCGGCAAGCGTTAAGCATTGCATTACAAGAATATGCCGGTGCAATGTTATTGGTTTCTCACGATCGATTTTTAATTCGGACGAGCGTTGATCAACTGATGCTAGTTTCGGAGGGTTCTGTTAATAATTTTGATGGCGATTTAGAAGATTATGAGCAATGGTTACGAGAATTTCGTCGTCCAAAAAAAGAAGAAAGCTTAAAATCAGAACTTTCTAAAAAAACTCAACGGCAAATCAATGCAAAAGAGCGGGAAAATAAGAAGTTGTTACTGCAACGGATTAAAAATTTAGAAGATGAGCTGCTGAGGCTGCAAAAAGAAAATGATACGATCGATGCAGCATTAACTGATACTGCATTGTATGAGCCGCAAAATAAAGAACGATTACAAAGTTATTTATTATCTAAAGCAACCCTTCAAAAAGAGTTACAATGCACTGAAGATGCTTGGCTTCAGGTGTGTGAAGAAAGAAACAGATTATAGATTAATTTTCACTGTTTTTTATCTGTTTCGCATAACCCTGTCTTACACTTTCACCAGAAGATGTCCAAAGCAGTGTGTTTCCACTGACGGTCGGTGTCAAAATATAATTATCGCTTGCGGCTATACCGTTTTTTGCAATAGGTGTGATGGTAATAACACCGTCAATGACTGATAAACTTCTGATACCACCTTCAGCTTTACGAATAGGCGCTGGGATCGAATGATTCCCAGCATTACAACCTTTAAGGGTTTTTTGGTTATGAAAACAGTCAGTCACTGCTTTTTTAAAGGGTGCGCTGACTTGCACAATTTCATTAAAATAGCTTCGGCGTTTATAATTTGAAAAGGCAGATGCTGCAAATAGGCCTAACGTAATTAGTACAGTTAACGCAATGATCAGTTCCCACCAGACAAATCCTTTGTTTTTAGCGCGAGTATTGTTCATTTTTTATCTCTCTCATAAAAATCTTATTAACTGAATGTTTATTAGGGATGAAAGAATTCTGGGGGGTAAATAACAACACGCCCCAAGAATACTCGTCGGGGCGTGATAGATAAAACAAGAAGCGGGTGCTTATTTTCTTGCTTTACGTCGTCTTTTTTTACCTTTTTTAGCGGCTTTTTTCTTTCCGGCAGCAAGACCTTCTTTGTAGGCTTTAGCAATTGCTTTTTTTAGCGCGGATTTGAACTCTTTTTTCAGAGACACTATTTTCGCCCTCATGGCCTTAGCTGCTTTACCCGCTTTAGCAGCTGATCTACGTTTCTTACGCATAGTAATTTCCCTTTTAAGTTAGTAACAAAAGATATCATACAACATAAAAAATAAATTTTACATATCTCTGTAGTTTTTTTCTCTATAACGTAACAAAAAATTCCGTTCGTGCTGAATGGTTATCATTTTAATAACCGGTTGCGGTTGCATCAAATGTACCAATATATTTTTTTAATCGTATGATGCCTGTGTCAAGATTGCCGTTTTCATACAATTCAATCCACCGGTAACCAGGAGGCAAATTTTCTAGCGAGAATTTAGCATGGTTAGGTTTGAATTGAATGCAACTTGATGGGGCTGCAAAATATTTAATATGTTTTTTTCGGCCTTCATGGAGTTGATGTACGTGGCCAAATAAAACGGCGCTGACTTTTGGGAAGCGCAGCAAAATGCGCCAAAGATCATCTGCATTGGATAGTCCTAGTTTATCAAGCCACGTGGAGCCGACTAGAATGGGCTGATGATGAAAAGCAATAATGGCATGGTGTTCTGGATAAGTCTCTAAACACTTTTGCAAAAAGGCTAGTTCAGTTTCCGCAAGATATCCTTCTACACAACCGTCTTTTTGTGAATTCAGTAATATGATATGCCAGTTTTTAAGTACAATGTGTTTATTCTGCGAGATGTTTTCTCTCGGGTAAACTTCCATCATCGTCGAAAGATTGTCGTGATTACCCGGGATATAATAAACAGGTACCTCTAATTCTTTTAATACATCTGTAATATAAACATAAGATGCTTTTGAACCGTCTTGTGACAAATCTCCTGTTAATAAGATTAAATCAGATTTTTTGTCTTGTTTTAGATGGGTAATTAAAGCAGTAAAACTTTCCTGTGTATTAACACCAAGTAGTGAGTGGGCTTTATCTCCATATAGGTGGATATCGCTGACTTGCACTATTCGTAGCGGTGTCTCGTCCATGAATGGTTCCCTTTCTACTAGAATTTACAATGAATTAGGTCATTATACGGTATTATACCTCACCGTGAAAACCTTCAGTCAAAAACTGTATATTTGATAACAAATTGGATATTATATGCAAATAGAGTAAGTTATTAAAAAAATCACATTAACATATAACATAAATGAGGGTGCTACTGTGAAGCCTGATGCAACCGATAGGAAAATAGTCATTGAACAGCATAAACGATTTTCTCAATCCGCCTTGTGGCGTATGCAGCGGGAATACTTCGATAAAGAAGGTATTAATGCATGGGTCAACCAAGTTCCTTTTTATATTACCAGTAACCCTTTTATTGCTAATTGCTATGCTGAGCTAGTTTTAGCGTTTATTTCAGATTTAGTAAAGCAAGATCCCAAGGCCAAGGATCATCCCTTTTACATTATGGAATTAGGCACAGGTTCAGGCCGATTTAGTTATTATTTTGTTAAGACGTTAGTTCAGTTATTAAAAAAGAAAAATATGCATGACATTCAATTCTGTTATGTCATGAGTGATTTTACCAAACATAATATGAGTTATTGGGAAGAACATTCTGCATTAAAACCTTTTGTGGAAAAGGGGCTCATTGATTTTGCAATGTATGACATGGAAGCAGAACGTCCTATTACGCTGGCAAAAAGCGGTGTTCGACTCGGTCAAGATGTGCTCGTCAATCCTTTGACTATTTTTGCGAATTATATTTTTGATACGGTTTCTCATGATTCATTTGCAGTTCATGAAGGCAAGTTATATGAGTTATTACTCACATTATCAACAGATGAAAAAAACATGGAAAACAATCGTCCGGTTGATATGGAGCGAATTTCTGTTGATTATAGCGTGCAGGAAGTGAAGAGTGCTTATTATAACGATCCACATTTAGATAGCATTCTAGAAGAGTATAAAAAATCATTGACTGAATCGAGTTTTTTATTTCCCATCGGTTCCTTTCATGCCATTAAGTTTTTAAAAAAATTAGCGAATAATAAACTATTTGTTATTTCAACGGATAAAGGATATAGCACGATAGAAGGATTAGATCATTTAGGCCATCCCTCCATTTCATTTCACGGTAGTTTTTCAATGATGGTGAATTTCCATGCGATTGCTCATTATTTCAAAAATAGCGGCGGCGATTATTTTTTGCAAACGCCGCGCAGGGGAATTAAAACATCAGTCTTTATGAGTGATTTACATTTGAAAGATATGCCGCTCACTTCTTTGGCCATCGAAAAATATGTCGAAGGCTATAGCCCAAGCGATTATTTTACCTTGCATCGCCGCATCAGCGATTCTTTTCAAGAATGCAGTTTAGATACGATTGCTTCCCATATGCAAATGGCCGGCTGGGACCCGCATATTTATTTAAAATTAACCAACCGTGTTATTTCACTGATCGAAGGGGCTGACAGAGATACTATTACTTTTATGGCACACAACATGTCTAAAATGGCTGAAAATTATTATTACATGCCGAAGACTGAATGTATCTTGTTTGAGATCGGTGTATTTTTTCATGCAATCAAGCACTATGAAAACGCTGTCAAATACTATGCCATGGCCGAACCTTTTGTCGGCCCGCAATTTGGTCTTTATTACAATATGGCACTTTGCCAGCATCATCTTGACCATCATGATTCAGCCCTGCAAAATTTTAGGCGGGCTCTTGCATTAGACAGCACTTCAAAAGAAACGGAAGAATGGATTGCTCATCTTGAAAAAGGAAGTAAAGCAGAACCCCCCTCTAAAGAAGAATGAGATCAAGGATATGCATGCTTAACTTCCTACGTCATAAAACTAAGCATATCGCCGTTACCTTGCGCTTTAGTATTCTTTCAATTTTTGTGACGTTATTTATCACTGCTATCTTGCTGCTTATTTCAATCACTGACATACGTAATACGCATACATTGACTTATATTGCCATTCAGCTGATGAATAAAGTATCTTGGACAGCTCATGAAACCATCACTGATGTTTTGAATGCGACCACTCAAGCAGAACAATTTTCTGCTTATCTCATTAATGATGAGATTTTAGATCCCAATGAAATGGTCAATTATACCTATGACCTTTTAAAGCATTTGCGTTCGATTCAACGCGTTATGTGGGCGGATGAATCCGGAAATTTTATTTTTTCAGAACGATTGTTAGATGGTACGATACAATCGCAAATCATTCATCGTGATCAAACATCAGGAAGCCGCTTCATTTTATCGCGAGATCAAGAAGGGCATATCATTAAAAGCGTTCGTTCAAGTAATATTGATTATGATCCGCGTCAAAGTGCTTGGTATCAGGAAGCTAAGTCGAAACGTACTCAAACATGGTTAGGCACAGACATTAATCAAATTGACCATTTATTGGGAATTGATGTTGCAAGGCCGATTTATAATAAAAAAGGTGATCTTGCCGGTGTTTTTGCACTGGGCGTTGAACTCAGTTTTCTTTCGGATTTTATTGCAAAGGAACAAATCACTCCAGCTGCAGTCACCTACATTGTGAGAACGGATGGTAAAGTGATTGCTTTTCCTGAATTGGTTAAGCAGCAGCGACAACCGATGCAAAAAGTCGACCTCATCGATGTACATGTCTTAATGCCGCCCTGGGTGGTCAAATCTTTTGACATTTATCAAAAAACACATGAATCTAATTTTGCTTTCTATTATGGGCATAAAAAATATTTGGCTTCTTATCAAGTGATAAAAAGCCTTGCATTTCGCGGCTGGTACATTGGTGTGATTATTCCACAAATTGATTTTATCGAGCAATTACAGCGTACTAACTTAATTAATTTTTTGATTGGCATGAGTATTTTAATCTTAGGTATTTTTTTGGTATTGATTTTAGTGAATCGAGTCGTCACGCCGCTTAAAAATTTAGTGAGCGAAACTGAGAAAATTAAACGATTTGATTTATCAGGTGAAAAAGTAGTGCGCTCGCGGATTAAAGAAGTCATGCACCTTTCTAATGCGATTCAATCGATGAAAATGGGCTTAAAGGCTTTTCAAAA